>Ga0102589_1000573_pt1 | contig 69462 bp, 67 predicted proteins | sample AraplaMF_Col_mLB_FD_76858 | JGI IMG/M metagenome (GOLD analysis project Ga0102589, IMG submission 76858) | Arabidopsis root microbial communities from the University of North Carolina, USA - plate scrape MF_Col_mLB | ecosystem: Host-associated > Plants > Roots > Endosphere | place: USA...
CGAGTTCGACCAGTTCGGCAACGGCACCAGGGTACTGGCCGAGGCCATTGCCGATTCGAAGGCATTCTCGATCGCCGGCGGCGGCGACACGCTGGCCGCCATCGCCAAGTACGGCATCGCCGACCGCGTCGGCTATATCTCCACCGGCGGCGGCGCGTTCCTGGAATTCCTGGAAGGCAAGAAGCTGCCCGCCTTTGAAGTGCTGGAACAACGCGCAGCAGGCTGAAGCATCCGCCGGGCCTGGCGCCATGCCGGGCCACTGTCCTTCACCAAGGAAACCCGCGCATGACCCGTTCCACCAAGATCGTCGCCACCATCGGCCCCGCCTCCAGCTCGCTGGAGATCCTGACGCGCATGATTGCCGGGGGGGTCGACGTGGTGCGGCTGAATTTCTCGCACGGCACCGCGCAGGACCATATCGACCGCGCCCGGCTGGTGCGCGAAGCCGCCCAGGCTTGCGGCCGCGAGGTGGCGATCATGGCCGACCTGCAGGGCCCCAAGATCCGCGTCGGCAAGTTCGAGCACGGCAAGATCACGCTCAAGCCGGGCGATCCCTTTGTCCTCGATTCCGCCTGCCAGCTCGGCAATGAAGAACGCGTTGGCCTGGACTACCAGGACCTGCCGCGCGATGTCGGTCCGGGCGACCTGCTGCTGCTGAACGACGGCCTGATCGTGCTGGTGGTGGACCGCGTGCTCGGCACCGAGATCTTCACCACCGTGCGCATCGGCGGCGACCTGTCCAACAACAAGGGCATCAACCGCCAGGGCGGCGGCCTGTCGGCGCCGGCCCTGACGGCCAAGGACATGGACGACATCAAGACCGCCATGGCCCTGGGCGCGGACTATGTCGCGGTCAGCTTTCCGAAGAACGCCACCGACATGGAAATGGCGCGCCAGCTGGCCGCCGTGGCCGGACAGCCGCATGGCCACAAGGCCCGCATGATCGCCAAGATCGAGCGCGCCGAAGCGATCCACCCGGGCGTGCTGGAAGAGATCCTGCAGGCCTCCGACGGCATCATGGTGGCGCGCGGCGACCTCGCCGTTGAAGTCGGCAATGCCGCCGTGCCGGCGCTGCAGAAGCGCATGATCAAGCTGGCGCGCGAAGCCAACAAGCTCACCATCACCGCGACGCAGATGATGGAAAGCATGATCGTCAACCCGGTGCCGACGCGCGCCGAGGTGTCGGATGTGGCCAACGCCGTGCTGGACGGCACCGACGCGGTGATGCTGTCGGCCGAGACCGCCGCCGGGCGCTATCCGGTCGAGACCGTCGAGGCCATGGCCGCGGTCTGCATCGAGGCCGAGAAGTCCGAGGTGGTGCAGCTCGACACCGACTTCCTGAACCAGACCTTCTCGCGCATCGACCAGTCGGTGGCGATGGGTGCGCTGTTCACCGCCTATCATTTGCAAGTGAAGGCGATTGCCGCGCTGACCGATTCCGGCGCCACCGCGCTGTGGATGAGCCGTCACCGCATCCATGTGCCGATCTACGCCATGACGCCCAACCTGGCCTCGCAGCGCAAGATGCAGCTGTACCGCAACGTGGTGCCGCTGCCGCTGCAGTCCAGCGCCGACCGCGACACCGCGCTGGAGCAGGCCGAAGAGCTGCTGCTCGCGCAGGGCGTGGTACAGCGCGGCGATTTCATCGTGCTGACCATCGGCGAACCGATGGGGCAGCCGGGCGGTACCAACACCCTGAAGATCGTCAGGGTGGGGCATTGAGCGCCGACAGAACAAGTAGAGACACCCCATTTTTATTTAGGAGTTAGACATGCCACTCGTTTCGATGCGCCAGCTGCTGGACCACGCAGCCGAGAACAGCTACGGCCTGCCGGCCTTCAACGTGAACAACCTCGAGCAAGTGCAGGCCATCATGCAGGCGGCCGACGAGGTCAACGCTCCGGTGATCATGCAAGCCTCGGCCGGCGCCCGCAAATACGCCGGCGAGCATTTCCTGCGCCACCTGATCGAAGCCGCGGTCGAAGCCTACCCGCACATCCCGGTGGTGATGCACCAGGACCACGGCCAGTCGCCGGCGATCTGCCAGGGCGCGATCGACCTGGGCTTCTCGTCGGTGATGATGGACGGCTCGCTGCGCGAAGACGGCAAGACCCCCGCCGAGTACGACTACAACATCGACGTCACCCGCAAGGTGGTGGAACTGGCCCACGCCGTCGGCGTGACCGTGGAAGGCGAACTGGGCTGCCTGGGCTCGCTGGAAACCGGTGAGGCCGGCGAGGAAGACGGCATCGGCGCTGAAGGCGTGCTGGACCACTCCATGCTGCTGACCGATCCGGAGCAGGCCGCCGACTTCGTCAAGGCCACCCAGTTGGACGCACTGGCCATCGCCATCGGCACCTCGCACGGCGCGTACAAGTTCACCCGCAAGCCCACCGGAGACATCCTGGCGATCAGCCGCATCAAGGAAATCCACGCTCGCATCCCCAACACTCACCTGGTGATGCACGGCTCGTCGTCGGTTCCGCAGGAACTGCTGGAAGAAATCCGCAAGTTCGGCGGCGACATGAAGGAAACCTACGGCGTGCCGGTCGAGGAAATCCAGGAAGCCATCAAGTACGGCGTGCGCAAGATCAACATCGATACCGACATCCGCCTGGCCATGACCGGCGCGATCCGTCGCTTCTTTGTCGAGAACCCGAGCAAGTTCGATCCGCGCGAATACCTGAAGCCGGCCCGCGAAGCCGCCAAGCAGGTGTGCAAGGCGCGCTACCTGGCCTTCGGCTGCGAAGGCCAGGCCAGCAAGATCAAGCCGGTCACGCTGGTCGACGTCGCGCAGCAGTACAAGTCGGGCAAGCTGGCGCAGGTCGTGCAGTAAGCAGTGCCCTGGCCCCGCACCGACGGGGCCGACGCTGACGCCTGGGGCTTCGCTACCGCACGAAGCCCCGTATTGTTTTCTCCCCTCTCCCGCTTGCGGGAGAGGGGTCGGGGGAGAGGGCAGGCGGTTGCCCGTGCCACGGTGCCCGTTGATGCGCTCCCCCTCTCCCCCAGCCCTTAGCCCCTCCCTCCCGCGAGCGGGAGAGGGGAGCAAACCGGACGGCGATTTGCCAACTACATCATGTCCAACGCTCTCTACCAGTCCTCCATCAACTCGCTGCCGCTGCTGGGCCACGGCAAGGTGCGCGACAACTACGCCGTCGGCAATGACAAGCTGCTGATCGTCACCACCGACCGCCTGTCGGCGTTCGACGTCATCATGGGCGAGCCGATCCCCGACAAGGGCCGCGTGCTGAACCAGATGGCCGACTTCTGGTTCAAGAAGCTGGCGCATATCGTGCCGAACCATGAGACCGGCATCGCGCCCGAAACCGTGGTGGCGCCGGCGGAAGTGGAACAGGTCAGGGGCCGCGCCGTGGTGGTCAAGCGCCTGAAGCCGATCCTGGTCGAGGCCGTGGTGCGCGGCTACCTTGCCGGCAGCGGCTGGAAGGACTACCAGGCCACCGGCAAGGTGTGCGGTATCACGCTGCCCGCCGGCCTGCAGAACGCGCAGAAGCTGCCTGAGCCGATCTTCACCCCGGCCGCCAAGGCCGAGATGGGCGAGCACGACGAGAACATCTCGTTCGCCGAGGTCGAGGCCCGCATCGGCATCGCGCTGGCACGCCAGATGCGCGAGATCTCGATCCGCCTGTACAAGGAAGCGGCCGAGTTCGCCGCCACGCGCGGCATCATCATTGCCGACACCAAGTTCGAGTTCGGCCTGGACGACAACGGCGTGCTGACGCTGATGGACGAAGTGCTGACCGCCGACTCGTCGCGCTTCTGGCCGGCCGATTCGTACCAGGTCGGCACCAACCCGCCGTCGTTCGACAAGCAGTTCGTGCGCGACTGGCTGGAAGCCGTGCGCATCGACGGCAAGCCGTGGCCCAAGACCGCGCCGGCGCCGCAACTGCCGGATGACGTGATCGAGAAGACCGCGGCAAAGTATCGTGAGGCGCTGACGCGCCTGACCGGTGAAGAATTGAAGTAAGGTTTCCACCGGCTTCCCGTAAGCCGACTGTGTTCCCCTCTCCCCACATGGGGAGAGGGTAGGGTGAGGGGTGGTTTAGCAAGACACCACGCGTCGAGAGGCGCATGGCCCTCTCCCCCGGCCCCTCTCCCGCAAGCGGGAGAGGGGAGCAAACAAGCAAGGATCAAACGTGAGCAAGCAAGACAAGCCGCTGGTCGGCGTCGTGATGGGCAGCAGTTCCGACTGGGACGTGATGCAGCACGCGGTGGCCATGCTGAAGGATTTCGGCGTGCCGTTCGAGGCTAAGGTGGTGTCCGCGCACCGCATGGCCGACGACATGTTCCGCTATGCCGAGACCGCGCGCGGCCGCGGCATCCGCGCCATCATCGCCGGTGCCGGCGGTGCCGCGCACCTGCCGGGCATGATTGCCGCCAAGACCATCGTGCCGGTGTTCGGCGTGCCCGTGCCGTCGAAGTACCTGCGCGGCGAGGATTCGCTGCTGTCGATCGTGCAGATGCCCAAGGGCGTGCCGGTCGCCACCTTCGCCATCGGTGAAGCGGGCGCCGCCAATGCCGCGCTGCATGCCATCGCCACGCTGGCGACCACCGACGACGCGCTGGCCGTTGCGCTGGAAGCCTTCCGCGCGAAGCAGACCGAAGCCGCGCGTGCCATGACGCTGCCGCTGTAATGCTGCCGCTGTAATTCTCCGGACCCACACGGAACCGAGCAATGCCGACCGATATCCATCCCTACCTCTCCGAAGCCCATACGCCGGAATCGCGCGCCGAGTTCGGCGTCGACCGTCCCGACGCGCCCATCCTGCCCGGCGCGTGGCTGGGCATGCTGGGCGGCGGCCAGCTCGGCCGCATGTTCACGCATGCGGCGCAGGCGATGGGCTATCGCGTGTGCGTGCTCGATCCCGACCAGGACAGCCCGGCGGGCGCGGTGGCCGACAAGCATATCTGCGCCCAGTACACCGACGAGGCCGCGCTGGCCGAGATGGCCAAGCTGTGCCCGGCGGTGAGCACCGAGTTCGAGAACGTGCCGTCGCTGTCGCTGGACCGCCTGGAGCAACTGGGTTCGTTTGTCGCGCCGCGCGGCTACTGCGTGTCGATCGCGCAGAACCGCATCGGCGAGAAGAAGTTCTTCGCCGCCTGCGCCGAGCGTACTGGCGTGCCGACGGCCCCGCACTGGGTGATCCAGCACGACGCCGACGTCGACCAGCTGCCCGACCACGTGCTGCCCGGCATCCTCAAGACCGCGCGCATGGGCTACGACGGCAAGGGCCAGGCGCGCGTGAAGACGCGCGACGACGTGCGCGCCGCGTGGAAGGCGATGCAGCACGTGCCATGCGTGCTGGAACAGATGCTGCCGCTGGCCTATGAAGTCTCGGTACTGGCCGCGCGCGCCGCGGACGGCTCCACTGCGACCTGGCCGCTGGCGGAGAACGTGCACCGCGACGGCATCCTGTTCTCGACGGAAATGCCGTCGACCAGCGTCTCGCCGGAGATCGCCGACCGCGCCCGCGCCGCGGCCGCCGCCATCGCGACGGAAATGGGCTATGTCGGCGTGCTGTGCATCGAGTTCTTCGTGCTGACCGACGGCTCGCTGGTCGCCAACGAAATGGCGCCGCGCCCGCACAACTCGGGCCACATCACCATGGATGCATGCGAAACCAGCCAGTTCGAGCAGCAGGTGCGGGCCATGGCCCGCCTGCCGCTGGGCAGCACGCGCCAGCATTCGGCCGGCAAGATGCTGAACCTGCTGGGCGATGTGTGGTTCGAGTTCGGATTGGAACGCACGCCTGCGTGGGCCGAGGTGGTGGCGCAACCCGGCGCCAAGCTGCACCTGTACGGCAAGAACGATGCGCGCCCGTCGCGCAAGATGGGGCACGTCAACTGCATCGGCGAGCATGCGGAGGCGGCCGAGGCCGCCTTTACGGCCGCTGCGCAAGCACTGCATATCCCGCTCTGATTCCCTCTCTGATTCGACGCAAGGAACACGATGTCGCCGCGCATGCCAACGGCTGCTGAACTCGAAGAAGCCGTCCGCCTGCTCGAGGCGGGGCAGCTGGTCGCCTTCCCGACCGAGACGGTCTACGGGCTGGGCGCCGACGCCGAGAATCCCGACGCGGTCGGCCGCATCTTTTCGCTCAAGGGGCGGCCGTCCAACCACCCGGTGATCGTGCACGTGGTCGATGGCGCGGATATCAGCTACTGGACCGACGAGGTCCCTGAGGTCGCGCAGAAGCTGATCGATGCGTTCTGGCCGGGGCCGCTGACGCTGATCCTGAAGCGAGCCTCGCATATCGACGCCGCGGTGGCGGGGGGGCAGGACAGCATCGGGCTGCGGTGCCCGTCGCATCCGGTGGCGCAGGCGCTGCTGGCTCGCTTCAAGCGCGGCCGCGGCGGCATTGCGGCGCCTTCGGCGAACAAGTTCGGCCAGGTGAGTCCGACCACCGCGCAGCATGTGCGCGAAGAGTTCGGCGACGCGGTCTATGTGCTGGAAGGCGATGGGGTCGAGGTCGGGATTGAATCGACCATCGTGGATCTGTCGCGCCTGGACGCCGGGGTCGGGCCGGTCTTGCTGCGTCCCGGCGCGGTCACGGTCGGGATGCTGGCGCAGGTGCTGGGCGAGGCGCCGTTGCCGCCCGACGCCGCAGCACCGCGCGCGTCAGGAACGCTGAAGGCCCATTACGCGCCGCACACGCCCTTGTTGCTGGCGGATGCGCAGGCGGCTGCCGCGCGGCTGGTCGCCCTGCCGGCCGATGCGCGCGTAGCATGGGTAGGACGCGCGCCGCTGGCGGATCAGCGCTGCACGTGGGTGCAGGCGCCGGCCGATGCTGCCGCGTATGCGCAGGAGTTGTATCGGTTGCTGCGCAAGCTCGACAAGCAGGGCTATTCGCAGCTGGTGTTCGAGACCTTGCCTGAGGGTCAGGATTGGGCCGGGGTGCGCGATCGGCTGGAGAGGGCGGCGGCTGCATTTGGCTGATTCTTGCGGCCTTGTGATGCCAGGCCGCAGCAATCCAGTCACGCCAGCTAGCCCAGCAATCTCAATACCGTATAAACCACCATCCCCACGGCAATCATCCCCACCATCCGTCGCGTCAGCAGATAGAACGCGGTAGCAACAACCCCAGCCACCAGCTTGTAGTTGGACAACGCAACGGTGAAGTGCCCCTGCCAGGTCATCAGGTCCGGCAGGATGATCGCGGCCAACGCCGCCGCCGGCGCATAACGCAGTGCCCGCTGGATGCGATCGGGAACCGTGACATGCTCGCCGGCCATCAAGAACAGCGCCCGCGTAATCACGGTGACCACCGCCATGCCAACCAGCGCGATCCAGATCTCGGCATGGCTCATGCCCGGTCTCCCGGCGGCGCGTCAGCCGCATTGCCGAGCGGCGGGGACTTGCGCTGGCGGATACCCCGCAGCGTAGCCCGCGCCGCCAGTTCGTCGGTGGCCATGCCCGCAGCGATCGCACCGACCACCGCCACCACCAGCCCGAGCCGGTACGGCAGGTCAAAGCACAACAATGCCAACACCGCCGAAATCACCACAGCCATCAACGTCGACCGCGAATTGATGGTGGCGATCATCACCGGGATCAGCGCCATCGTGCCCGCCAGCCCCAGCCCCCAGCTGTCCGGGAACAGGCTGGCCAGCAAGATGCCGAGGATCGACGACACCTGCCACATCGCGAAGTTGGTCAGCGCCATGCCCCAGAAGTAGCCTTCCTTGCCGGGCTCATAGCCCGGCGTCGAATACTTCTGCAGGAAATAAACAAAATGCAGATCGCCGTTGAAGAACCCCAGCACCGTGCGCCGCGCCAGCGTCAGGTAGCTGAAGTGCGGCTGCATGGCGGCGCTGAAGATGACGAAGCGCAGGTTGACCATGGCCGCGGTCAGCCAGATCGTCCACAGCGGCAGGCCGGCGGCGAACAGCGGCAGCACCGCCAGCTGCGCCGAGCCCGCATAAACCAGCAGCGACATGCCGATGGCTTCGGGCACGGTCAGCACCGATTTGCTCATCGCCACCCCTGTCACCAGCCCCCAGGAAAACACCGCGGGAAGGGAGGGGGCGAAGCGGCGCACGCCGGCCATGAAGCCGTCGCGTTCGGCGGGCGCGAAGCGATGCCAGAGGCGCAACCACACCGGGGGTTGTCGGAAAGTCATGTCAGAGGAAGGGGGCAATGCAGGTCCGGGACCGAGGGCCGGTCCGGGAAGCTGCCGCCGCAGGACGCGGCCGGCACACTGGCATTATAGGGTCGGATCGCGTCCTGGTAAGCGGGCGCTTAACAAAATGGCGCGCCGGCGTTGGCGGCAGGCCACGCGGAGTGGTCCGGCGGGCGCAATCCCAACGCGCAATCTCAGGGCGCGCCGCGATACACCCACTGCATCAGCGCATCGTGCGCCTCCCGCGCCTGCGAGGCGTTGGGGTGGTTGATCATGCTCACCAGCACGTAGCGGTTGCCGTCTTCCGCGTCGACATAACCAGCCAGCGCACGCACGTCGGCCAGCGTGCCGGTCTTGAGGTAGCCGCTGCCGGCCGCATTGGCGCCGGTCAGCCGGTTGCGCAGCGTCCCGTCGACGCCCAGCACCGGCAGCGAATCGACCAGCACCGGGCCGACGCTGCTGGCGGCGGCCTGCTGCAGCAGGCGCGCCATGTCGTAAGTGCTGATGCGTTCCTCGCGCGACAGGCCGGAGCCGTTGTCCAGCACCAGTCCGGGCATGTCCAGTCCCTGCTTCGCGAGCCAGCGCCGCACCACGCGGATCGAGCGCTCGGGGCTGGCCGGGCCGCCGCGGTCCAGCTCGGCGCCGATGGTCAGGAACAGCTGGCGCGCCATCACATTGTTGGAGAACTTGTTGATGTCGCGCACGATGTCGGACAGCGGCAGGCCATAGTGGCGCGCCAGCAGCACCGCGCCGCGCGGCACCTTGCCGCTGCGCAACGCCGGCAGATGGGTAAAGCGCCCGCCCGCGCGCTGCCATTCGGCGACAAAGCCGCCCCAGGTGAACTCCGCGTGCGACAGCGTGGCGATATTGAGCACGTGCTCGCCGCAGTCGCTGGAATAGTCGCCGGCGAACGATGCCAGCACGGTGCCGTCGGTCTGCGGCTGCACGCTGGGAGTGGCACGGCTTTGCCAGTCGCCGCAGCGGCCGTTGGTCAAGGCCAGCTGGTTGTCGAGCTTGAGTTGCGCCAGCTCCGGCGTGACGCTGACCGCGACAGTCTGCGTGACGGGATCCGGCGTCAATGTGAACGACAGCGTCTTGAAGGCGTAGAGCAGCGCATCAGGGCCGACGTTGTAGGCGCGCTGCACTTCGCCGTCGATGGTGCCGTTGCCGTCCAGGCCATCGGCAAAGTAGCTGCGGTCCAGCACCAGGTCGCCGTTGATGGCGGTGGCACCCCCGGCGCGGGCGCTGGCGACCAGCTTGGCCATTTCCTCAGGCACCAGCTTGGGATCGCCGCGGCCGCGCAGGTAGACATTGCCGTTGACGGTGCCGTCGAAGCCGGGCTGCGCGTCGGCGTAGAGCGCGGTCTGCCAGCGGTACTCCGGTCCCAGCAGTTGCAGGCCGGCGAAGGTCGTGACCAGCTTCATGGTCGAGGCCGGATTCATCGGCTGCAGCGCGTTCCAGCTGGCGCGCGCGCTGGGTGCGCCCAGTTTGACCACGTAGAAGCTCGCGGCCGAAGCCGGCACGCCGGCGCGGCGCAGGGCCGCGGCCACCGGCGCCGGCACGCCGGCCTGCACCAGGCCAGCATCGGCGGACGGCGCGGCTTTTGCCGCTTTGCCGGCAATCTGGTCCTTCTGTGCTTTCGCGCTTTTCTGGACCTTCTGGGCTTTCTGCGCCTTCTGGGATTTCTGTACCTTGGCCGGCGGCTTGGCCAGCGCCGGCGCGATGACAGGCCCACCGGCCATCAGCAAGGCGGCGGCAAGAAGAGGCGACAGGCGGCGCAGCAGCGCGCCGGGCCGCGATGCGGTTCGCGTGGCGGTTGTTCTTGGCATGGCGGCCATGTTAACGCATGGCAAGCGCCTGCCGGATGACAGCGGCCTGGCGTCAGCCCGCGCGCGGCGGCGCCAGCCGGGACAGCAGCGATTTCAGCGTGGCCTGGTCGCTGTCGGACAGCGCGCTGCCCACATGCGCGTCATGTTCGACCACCGCGCGGGTGGCAGCGTCCAGCGTCTTGCGGCCCGATGGCGTCAGCACCAGGCTGTAGGCGCGCCGATCGCCCGCCGCCGGGCGGCGCGCGACGAGGTTCATCTCTTCCAGCGCATCGACCAGCAGCACCGCGCCCGAGCGCGCAATGCCCAGGATGCGCGCCAGCTCGGTCAGCTTCAGGTGCGGATTGCGCGAGATGATCACCAGGGCCGAGAAGCGCGGCGGGGTGATCTGCCATTGCGACAGCGACAGCACGAAATCCTCGTAGATGCGGATCTGCGCGCGGCGGATGGCGTAGCCGATCAGGCTGTCGAGCACGCCATAATCGACATTCGGCACATGCGGATCGAAGCCGCCGTCGGCCACCGCCGGATCCGGCGCAAGCGGCTCGCGCGGCTTGCGCCGCGAGCTGGCGGTGTGGGGGCCGCCAGTCTTGCCTGCCGCGGCGGGTGCGTCGGATGCACCGGATGCGTCGGGGATCATTGCACTAGTTTCCAGTTGCCGTTGTCGATTGTCAGCATAACGCGGCCGCGCTGGTCAAAGCCATAGTGGTCTTGCCCACTGTAGTTGAGCACGCCGTGCGACACCACGATGTCCTTTTCGCTCTCCAGCGCCTGGCGCAGCGCCTGGCGGAAGGCCTGCGTCCCCGGCCTGGCGCTTTTCAGCGCCACTGGCACGATCCGCTCCAGCACCAGCCCGGCATCGTAGGCATGCGCGCCGAACTGCGTGCGCGACTCGGCGCCGTATTGCTTCTCGTAGCGGGTGACGTAGTCGAGTCCCGGCTTGCGTACCGGATCGCCGGCCGGCAACTGCTCCGGCACGATCACCGGGCCCGCCGGCAGGATCGCGCCATTGACCATGCGTCCGCCGATGCGGATCAGGTCCTTGGTGGCGGCCCCGTGGGTCTGGTAGATGGTGCCGCCGTAGCCGCGCTCGCGCAGCGTGGTGTGCGGCAGGGCCGCACCGGTGCCGGCGCCGGCGACCAGGATGGCATCGGGTTTGGCGGCGATCAGCTTGATGGCCTGTGCGGTCACGCTGGTATCGGCGCGGCCATAGCGCTCGGTGGCGATCAGGCGCAGGCCGTTGGCCGTTGCCGCGGCGGTGAAATCCTTCAGCCAGGTTTCGCCGTATGCGTCGGCAAAGCCGATAAAGCCGATGGTCTTGACGCCCATGGTCTTGGCGGTGGCGGCGACGGCATTGGCCATCAGCCGCACCGGCTGCGCCAGGCGGAAGGTCCAGGCGCCCCGGCCGGGCTTGAGCTCGATCGGCGAGAAGGCAAGCTGGACGGTCTGGCTTTCCTCGGCGACCTCGGCAATGGCGATCGACGGCGCGACCGCGGAGGAGCCGAGGATGATGTCGACCTTGTCCTCGGACACGAAGCGGCGCGCGACCTTGGCGCCCTGGGTCGGATCGGAGGCGTCGTCCAGCACGATGTAGCGCACCGCCTCGCCGCCGATCTTCTGCGGCAGGTATGGCATCGAGTTCTTCTGCGGGATACCGAGCGATGCGGACGGGCCCGTCGTCGACAGGCTGACGCCGACGGTGATGTCGGCCTGTGCGGCGGTGGCGGTGAAGGCGAGGACTGCGGCCAGCGCAATGTGCGCGGGGCGGGTGAGCCGGGTGAGCCGGGTGAGCCGGGTGAGATTGGGGGGCGCCATGTTGTCTCCTCTTGATGGCTTGTTTTTTTGTTGTGGCCTGGCGGATCGCGATGCTATCGCGCGCCCTGCATCGACTGCCGGTCGAACCCGGCCAGCTGCTTGTACCGCAGCGAAATCGCCTCCAGCTCGGCGCGCGGAATCACCTGTTCGACATCGTGGAACCCCTGCGGCGCGCGTTCCTCCGCCAGCTGCATCACCTGCTCCGGCCCGTTCATGCGGTTGCGCAGCACGATGCCCGCGGTGCGCGGCAGGCGCTCGGCCTCGTATTCGCGCAGCGCGTAAGGGGTGTCCTGCGTGCCGAGCAGGCTGTCGAGCAGGTAGCGCGCATCCAGGATCGCCTGCGCGCTGCCGTTCGAGCCGATCGGGTACATCGGATGCGCGGCATCCCCGAGCAGCGTGACGCGGTCAAAGGTCCAGCGTGGCAGCGGGTCCTTGTCGACCATCGGGAATTCATAAATCGCCTCGGCACCGTCGATCAGCGCGGGGATGTCGATCCAGTCCCACTGCCAGCCGGCAAACTGTGCCCGGAACACCGACTTGTCGACCTGCTTGTTCCAGTCGCTGCGCGGCGGGGTGTCCGGCACGCTGTCGGGCACGCGCAGCTCGGCGATCCAGTTGACCAGCGAGCGGCCCTGCCGGCGCAGCGGCTCGGAGATGGGATAGGCGACGAACTTCTGGTCCTGGTGACCGGCCATGAACATCGAGCGTCCGTCGAGATAGGGGGGCGCCTCGGTGACCGCGCGCCACAGCATGCGGCGCGAGAAGCGCGGGGCATCGCCGCTGGCATAGAAGTGGCGGCGCACCGCGGAGTGGATGCCGTCGGCGCCGACCAGCACGTCGGCGCTGGCTTCGATCTCGGCGTCATCGCTGCGGCGGCGCAGGCCGAAGCGCGCCGGCCCGCGCGCGCCGGTATCGAGCACGGTCTCGAACGCATGCCCTGTGTGGATGGCATCGGCACCCAGCCGCTCGACCACGGTGCGATGCAGCAACATCTGGAACTCGCCGCGATGGATCGAGAACTGCGGCCAGTCGTAGCCCGCCGCCAATCCGCGCGGTTCATGCCAGATGCGCTGGCCCAGCTTGTTGTAGTACGAGAGCGACGAGGTCTCGATCGCGAGCTCGGCCAGTGCATCGCGCAGGCCGAGCTCGGACAGGATGCGTACCGCGTGCGGCAGCAGGTTGATGCCCACGCCCAGCGGGCGCAGCGATTCGCTGGCTTCCCAGACTTCGGCCTCGATGCCGTGGCGGTGGCACAGCAGCGCCAGCGTCAGCCCGCCGATGCCGCCGCCGGCGATTGCGATCTTCATGTTGTCTCCCCGCTTGCGGCGCGCAGGTACGCGCCAGGTCGTCGAATTTTGTTATGGAGTATAACAATTCGCGTCCGCTGGGCAAGGCGGGGAACACCCCGGAGTGGCCTGTCCGGGGTCAGGAAAAACCCGGCCTCAGCCGGCTGCCACGCCGTCGGGCCTGGCCGCGGCCTGCTTCAGCGACGGCACCGGGAAAACGATGTCGTAAAGCCAGTTGTACACCAGCGCGTAGGCCATGTAGAAGACGGCCACGGCGATATCCATGATCAGCGCATCGATCAGGCTGATATTCAGGTACCACGCCAGCGCCGGCAAAAACACCACCAGCAGGCCCAGCTCGAACAGGATCGCGTGCAGCACCCGCACCATGACCGATTTGCGGACCTGCCCGGTGAGGCGCAGCATGGCCTTGTCGAACAGCAGGTTGTACAGGTAGTTCCAGCCGGTCGCGATCAGCGAGGCGACCGCGCCGATCACGCCCATCTCGTGCAGCTCATAGCCAAAGGCCCAGCTGGCCAGCGGCGCGAAGATCAGCAGGCCGACAACCTCGAAGCCAACGGCGTGGCGAATCCGGTCCCGGGTGGTGCGCATGGTTATTCTCCTGCGAGGCAAGAATTCAGACGGGCCAAGTCTATCTGCTTTGCAGGGATCGCCAAGTTGGATACTATCGGCAAAATCGATAGATCTTGCAGGAGGGCGTCGCATGAGTCTCTCGCTGGACCAACTCCAGGCTTTCGTCGCTGCTGCGGAAGCCGGCTCTTTTTCCGCCGCCGCGCGCCGGCTCGGCAAGGCGCAGTCAGTGGTCAGCGCCGCCGTGTCGAACCTGGAGATCGATGTCGGCAACGCATTGTTCGACCGCACCGGCCGCTATCCCGTGCTGACCCCGGCCGGCGAGCGGCTGCTGGCGGAAGCGCGCGTAATCCTGGAGCGCTGCGAGCACTTCCGCGGCGTGGCCAAGAGCCTGGGCGAGGGTGTGGAGACGCGACTGGTGCTCGCCGTCGACGAACTCTACCCGGAAGAAACACTGGGCCAGCTGCTCGAAGCGTTCTCCGGCCGCTTTCCGGCGGTCGAGCTGGAAGTGCTGTTCCCCCTGATGGAAGACGTCAGCCGGCTGGTGCTCGAGGGCGGCGCCGATCTCGGCATCATGTGGCGGCAGGAAGTGCTGCCGCCCGAACTGGGTTTCCATGCGCTGGGCTGGATGCCGATGCAGATCCTGTGCGCGCCCGATCATCCGCTGGCGTCGCAGCGCGTGGACTGGGAAGAGCTGAAGCGCTACCGCCAGCTGATGGTCGCGACACGTACCGACAGCGAGGAGAAGATGCGCCTGCGCGTGGCGGCGGACGTCTGGTGGGTGGAGAGCCAGTGGGTCATCGTCGAGCTGGTCAAGCGCGGGCTCGGCTGGGCGTTCGTGCCGTGGCACGTGGTGGCCAACTCGCCGGCCGCGGCGCAGCTGGTGTCGCCGCCGCTGGCGTTCCAGCAGCAGGACTGGCCGGTAGCGATGGAACTGGTGTGGCACAAGCAGCGGCCGCTGGGCAAGGCCGCCACCTGGCTGCGCGAGCGCATCTGCGCGCAGCCGTTGCCGAACGCGCCCCAGCGCGGCGCCTAGCGCCGGCCGACTGTGATGGCGGGTGCCGCAGGTGTGGCTGGTGCAGCGCCGGCGGGCCTGCTGCCGGTCGCGCCATCCAGCGGCTGCGGATGCCAGTTGCCGCCCAACGCCTTGATCAGCACCACCGCGGCCGTGTACTGGCGTCCGGCGATCGTCAGCGCGGTGCGCTCCGCGGTGTAGGCCGCGGTTTGCGCGGTCAGCACGTCGAGCAGGCCCGCGGTGCCGGCGCGGTAGCGGTTGTTGACCAGCACCAGCGCGTCGCGCGCGGAGCGCAGCGCGTCGTTCTGCACTACCGCTTCCTGCTCCAGCAGCCGTTGTGCGGCGAGGTTGTCCTCCACTTCCTGGAACGCCGACAGCACGGTCTGGCGGTAGTTGGCTACGGTCTGGTCGTAGGCGGCCACGGCCTGCGCCTTGGCCGCGCTGCGCAGTCCGCCATCGAACAGCGTGCCGGCCAGCCCGCCGCCGATCGACCAGATGCGGTCCGGCAGCGACATCCAGCGCGCCAGCGTGCTGGCGGTCAGCCCGCCGCTGGCCGACAGCGACAGCGTCGGGTAGTAGGCGGCCTGCGCCACGCCGATCTGCGCGTTGGCGGACGCCATGCGGCGCTCGGCCGCGCCGATGTCGGGCCGGCGCTCCAGCAGTTCCGACGGCACCGCGGCCGGCACGCGCGGCGGGGCCTTGCGGAAATCGTCCGCGGCCAGCGACAGCGCCGCGGGCGGCTTGCCGACCAGCACGGCGATGGCATGTTCCAGCTGCGCGCGCGTGATCTGGATGTCGATCTGCTGCGCCTGCGCGCTCTTGAGCTGGGTCTCTGACTGCAGCACATCGGAGCGTTGCGCGGTGCCGGCGGCGTACTGGTTCTGCACCAGCTGCAGCGACTTCTGGTAGTCGGCCACGGTGCGGTCGAGCAGCGCCTTCTGCGCATCGGCCACGCGCAGCAGGAAATAGCTCTGCGCCAGCGTCGCCTGCGTCGACAGCAGCGTCGAACCCAGGTCGGCCTGGCTTGCTTGCGCGCTGGCTTCGCTGCTTTCCACCTGTCGGCGCACGCGGCCCCACACGTCGATCTCCCAGGTCGCGCCCAGCGTCAGGCTCTGGCCGTTAAGCGTATTGCCGCTGGCGCCGCGCGCGCGCGACGCACCGGCCTGCGCATCGACGGTCGGGAAGAAGCCGGCGCGGGCCGCCTGCAGCGCGGCCACGGCCTGGCGGTACTGCGCTTCGGCCGCCTTGATGTTCTGGTTGGAGATCTGCACTTCCGACATCAGCGCATCGAGCTGCGGGTCGCCGAAGACCGTCCACCAGTCGGCGCGCGCGACGGCATCCTGCGGCTCCGCGGTCTTCCAGTCGCCGCGCCAGGCATTGGCATCGGTGGTGGTATCGCTGGTGGCATTGGCTTCCTTGAAGGCTTCCGACACCGGCGCATCGGGTCGCTTGTAGTCGGGGCCGACCGCGCAGCCGGCCAGCAGCAGCGCGCACGCCAGCGGCAGCGGCAGGGCATGGGTCAGCAAGCGGCTAAACACAGGGCTAAACACGGGGCTAAACACAGTCATGTGGAATCTCTGCAAATTCAGACAGCGGCCGGCTGGTCCGGCGTGCCGCGATCGCCGCGGCGGCGCTGGCGCCAGGCCTTGACCTTCAGGCGCCAGCGATCCAGCGTCAGGTAGACCACCGGCGTGGTGTACAGCGTCAGCAGCTGGCTCACCACCAGGCCGCCGACGATGGAGATGCCCAGCGGCGCGCGCAGCTCGGCACCGTCGCCGCGGCCGATCGCCAGCGGCACCGCGCCCAGCAGCGCGGCCATGGTCGTCATCAGGATCGGGCGGAAGCGCAGCAGGCAGGCGCGGTAGATGGCATCGCGCGGCGACAGTCCTTCGCGGCGCTCGGCGTCGATGGCGAAGTCGATCATCATGATCGCGTTCTTCTTCACGATGCCGATCAGCAGGATCACGCCGATCAGCGCGATGATGCTGAAGTCCGTCTTCGAGGCCATCAGTGCCAGCAGCGCGCCCACGCCCGCCGAAGGCAGCGTCGACAGGATCGTCAGCGGGTGCACGTAGCTTTCATAGAGCATGCCCAGCACGATGTAGATCGTGATCAGCGCGGCCAGGATCAGGATCGGCTGGCTCTTGAGCGAATCCTGGAACGCCTTGGCGCCGCCCTGGAAGTTGGCGCGCAGCGTTTCAGGCACGCCGATGCGCGCCATTTCGCGGTTGATCGCCTCGGTTGCCTGCGACAGCGAAGTCCCTTCGGCCAGGTTGAACGAGATCGTCGATGCCGCGAACTGGCCCTGGTGGTTCACGCCCAGCGGCGTGCTGGTCGGCACCACGCGCGCGAACGCGGACAGCGGCACGCGGTTGCCGTTGCCGGTGACGACGTAGATGTCCTTGAGCGCGTTCGGCCCCTGCAGGTATTCCGGGCTCAGCTCCATCACCACGCGGTACTGGTTGAGCGGATGATAGATGGTCGACACCAGCCGCTGGCCGAAGGCATTGTTCAGCACCGCGTCGACCTGCTGAGCGGTCACGCCCAGGCGCGACGCCGCGTCGCGGTCGATGATCACCGAGGTCTGCAGGCCCTTGTCGTTGGTGTCGGTGTCGATGTCCTCCAGCCCCTTCAGGTTGGACAGCGCCGCGCGCACCTTGGGCTCCCACGCGCGCAACACCTCCAGGTCGTCGGACTGCAGCGTGAACTGGTACTGCGAGCTGCTCTGCCGCCCGCCGACGCGGATGTCCTGCACCGATTGCAGGAAGAGCCTTGCCCCCGGTTCCTTGGCCAGCTTGTCGCGCAGCCGCGCAATGATCGCGTCGGCCGATTCCTTGCGCTCCGCCAGCGGCTTGAGCGTGACGAACATCTGCCCGGTATTGCGCTGCGAGCCGCCGGTAAAGCCGGTCACGTTCTCCACCGCCGGGTCCGACTGCACGATCTTGATGAAGCTGTCGAGCTTGCCACGCATGGCCTGGAATGACGTCGCCTGGTCGGCGCGGATAAAGCCGATCAGCCGGCCCGTGTCCTGCTGCGGAAAAAAACCCTTGGGCACGATCACGTACAAGTACACATTGAGCGCGATGGTGGCGATCAGCACCAGCCACACCAGCGGGCTCAGCCGCAGCGCGGTGGACAGCGAACGCGCATAGCCATCGTGCAGCCACTGGAACATGCGCTCGGTAGCGCGGAAGAAGCGACCCTGCTTCTCCGGTTCCACCGGCCGCAGCATGCGCGCGCACATCATCGGCGTGGTGGTCAGCGATACCACCAGCGACACCAGGATCGCCACCGACAGCGTGATCGCAAACTCCTGGAACAGGCGCCCGACGATGCCCCCCATCATCAGCAGCGGAATGAACACGGCGATCAGCGACAGGCTCATCGACAGCACCGTAAAGCCCACCTCGCGCGCGCCGCGCAGCGCGGCCGCGAGCGGCTTCATGCCTTCCTCGATATGGCGCGAGATATTCTCCAGCACCACGATGGCATCGTCGACGACGAAGCCGGTGGCGATCGTCAGCGCCATCAGCGACAGGTTGTTCAGCGAGAACCCGGCCAGGTACATCACCGTGAAGGTGCCGACCAGCGATACCGGCACCGCAACGCTCGGGATCAGCGTCGCGCGTACGTTGCGCAGGAAGATGAACACCACCATGATCACCAGCGCCACCGAGATTATCAGCGTGTGCTCGACCTCGCGCAGCGAAGCGCGGATGGTGGGCGTGCGGTCCATCATCACGTCCATCGAGATCGCCGCCGGGATCATCTTCTGCAGGTTCGGCAGCATCTCGCGTACGCGGTCGACGGTCTCGATGATATTGGCGCCGGGCGAGCGGTTCAGAACCAGCAGCACCGATGGCTTGCCGTTGGCCGAGCCGGCATTGCGGATGTCCTGCACCGAATCGACCACGTTGGCCACGTCGCGCAGCCGCACCGGCACTGCGAACGAGTTGGGGCCGCTGGTGGCGCTGGTGCCGCCGGTGGCGCCGCTGGTGATGGTGGTGGTGCCGCTGCTGGTGGTCAGCGTGGTCACGGTGACGCCGTTGACCACCTTGGTGCTGACGCCGCCGCTGGCCGTCGCATTGGCGGTGCTGGCGATCAGCGCGCCCGCCGACGCCGACGAGTACGTGCCCGGCGTGGCGTAGCGGATGATCAGCGGCATGTAGTCTTCCGCCTTCATCATCTGGTCGTTGGCGTAGACCTGCCAGTTGTTGCTGGTGTTCTCCAGCGTGCCGAGCGGCCGGTTGGCGTTGGTCGCGCTGATGGTGTTGCGCACGTCCTCCAGCGAGATGCCGTAGTTGTTCAGCGCGGTCGGGTTCAGCTCGACCCGCACCGCCGGCAAGGAGGCGCCGCCGATGGTGACCTGGCCCACGCCTTCCACCTGCGACAGCTTCTGCGCGAGGATGGTCGAGGCCGCATCGTAGAGCTGCCCGCGCGTCATCGTCGGCGACGTCAGCGCGATGATCATGATCGGCGCGTCGGCGGGGTTGACCTTGCGGTAGGTCGGGTTGTTGGGCAGGCTGGTCGGCAGGGTCGCGCGCGAGGCATTGATCGCCGCCTGCACGTCGCGCGCGGCGCCGTCGATGTCGCGCGACAGGTCGAACTGCAGCGTCACGCGAGTGGATCCGAGCGAGCTGCTGGAGGTAATTTCGGTCACGCCGGCGATGGTGCCGAGCGCGCGCTCCAGCGGCGTCGCCACGGTGGCGGCCATCGTTTCCGGGCTGGCGCCGGGCAGCGACGCCGATACCGAGATGGTCGGGAAGTCCACCTGCGGCAGCGGCGACACCGGCAGCAGCCGCAGCGCCGCCAGCCCGGCCAGCAGGATGCCGAGCGTGAGCAGCGCGGTCGCGACCGGGCGATGGATGAAGGCAGCCGAAAGATTCATGGTCAGACCGGCTCCTCGCCCGTGCCGCCTTCCTCCGGATCTCCGAAGCGGCGCTTGCGCCAGCCCTTCACGCGCGTCGCCACGCGGTCGAACGCCAGGTAGATCACCGGCGTGGTGAACAGCGTCAGCACCTGGCTGACCAGCAGGCCGCCCACCATGGTCACGCCCAGCGGCTGGCGCAGCTCGCTGCCGATGCCGGAGCCCAGCATCAGCGGCAGCGCCGCCAGCAGTGCCGCCATCGTCGTCATCAGGATCGGGCGGAAACGCAGCAGGCAGGCCTGGAAGATCGCGTCGCGCGGCGTCATGCCGCCTTCGCGCTCGGCCTCGAGCGCAAAGTCGATCATCATGATTGCGTTCTTCTTGACGATGCCGATCAGCAGGATGATGCCGATAATGGCGATGATGCCCAGGTCCATGCCCGCGACCAGCAGCGCCAGCAGCGCGCCTACGCCCGCCGACGGCAGCGTCGACAGGATGGTGACCGGGTGGATCGTGCTTTCATACAGCACGCCCAGCACGATATACATCGTCACCACCGCAGCCAGGATCAGCCACAGCGTGTTCGACAGCGACGCGCGGAACGCCAGCGCCGCGCCCTGGAAGCTGGTCTGCATCGAGATCGGCAGGCCGAGCTCCTGCTCCACCCTGGTGATCTTGTCGACCGCGGCGCCGAGCGATTCGCCATGCGCCAGGTTGAACGAGATCGTCGCGGCCGGGAATTGCCCCTGGTGGTTGATCACCAGCGGCCCGGTGCGCTCGGTGATGCGCGCGAACGCGCCCAGCGGCACCTGTCCGCCGGAAGAGGAGGGCAGGCGCAGTTCGGCCAGCGATTGCGGGCTGGTGCGGAATTCCGGCATGGTCTCCAGCACCACGCGGTACTGGCTCGACTGCGTGAAGATGGTCGACACCAGCCGCTGGCCGAAGGCGCTGTACAGCGCGCTGTCGATCACCGCGGTGGTGATGCCGAAGCGCGCCGCGGCGTCGCGGTCGATATCGACATAGGCGCGCAGGCCGTTGTTCTGCTGGTCGCTGGTGACGTCGCGCAGCTCGGGCTCCTGGCGCAGGCGCTCCACCAGCTTCGGCACCCACGCAGCCAGTGTCTGGGGATCGGGGTCCTCCACCGTGAACTGGTACTGCGTGCGCGAGACCTTGTCCTCGATGGTCAGGTCCTGCACCGGCTGCGTGAACAGCGACACACCGCCGAGGCTCTGCACCGATTGCTGCAGGCGCTGCGTGACCACGTCGATCGGATCGCGCTCGCCCTTGGGCTTGAGGTTGATCAGCATGCGCCCGGCGTTGAGCGTGGTGTTGCTGCCATCCACGCCGATGAACGATGACAGGCTCGCCACCGCCGGGTCCTGCATCACCACCTTGGCCACCGCCTCCTGCTTGCGCGCCATGGCGCCGAACGAGGTGGTCTGCGCGGCCTCGGTGATGCCCTGGATCACGCCGGTGTCCTGCACCGGGAAGAAGCCCTTGGGCACCAGCAGGTACAGCAGTACGGTCAGCGCCAGCGTGGCCACCGCCACGACCAGCGTGGCCTTCTGGCGGTCGAGGACCCACTCCAGGCCGCGGCCATAGCGCTCGATCACGTTGTCGAAGAAGCGGCCGGTGGCGCGGTGGAAGCGCGACAGCTTCTCTTCCGGAACATGGTGCAGCAGGCGCGCGCACATCATCGGCGTGAGCGTCAGCGATACCACCGCCGAGATCAGGATCGACACCGCCAGCGTGATCGCGAACTCGCGGAACAGCCGGCCGACCACGTCGCCCATGAACAGCAGCGGGATCAGCACCGCCACCAGCGAGAAGGTCAGCGAGATGATGGTGAAGCCAATCTGCTTCGAGCCCCTGAGTGCCGCCTGCATCGGCGAATCGCCCTTCTCGATGTAGCGCATGATGTTCTCGATCATCACGATCGCATCGTCGACCACGAAGCCGGTGGCAATGGTCAGCGCCATCAGCGTCAGGTTGTTGATCGAGAACCCGGAGAGGTACATCACGCCGAAAGTGCCCACCAGGGACAGCGGCACCGCCACGCCGGGGATGATGGTGGCGGGGATATTGCGCAGGAACAGGAAGATCACCAGCACCACCAGCGCGATCGCCAGCAGCAGTTCGAACTGCACGTCCTCGACCGAGGCGCGGATGGTGGTGGTGCGGTCGGTCAGCAGCTGCACGTGGACCGACGCCGGCAGCGCGTTCTGCAGCTGCGGCAGCAGCGCCTTGATGCGGTCGACCACCTCGATCACGTTGGCGCCGGGCTGGCGCTGGATGTTCAGCACGATCGCGGGCTTGTCGTTGGCCCACGCGGCCAGGCGGCTGTTCTCGGGGCCGTCGACGATCTCGGCCACGTCGGTGATGCGGATCGGGGCGCCGTTCTTGTAGCCGAGGATGATCTGGCGGTATTCGTCGGCGGAGCGCAGCTGGTCGTTGGCGTCGATGGTCGACGCGCGCTGCGGGCCGTCGAAGCTGCCCTTGGCGCCGTTCACGTTGGCGGAGCCGATCGCGGTGCGCAGGTCGTCGATCGACATGCCGAGCGAGGCCAGTGCGGCCGGGTTGGCCTGGATGCGCACCGCGGGGCGCTGCCCGCCGCTGATGGTGACCAGGCCCACGCCCTGGATCTGCGAGATCTTCTGCGCCACGCGCGTATCCACCATGTCCTGCAGCTTGGGCAGCGGCATGGTGTCGGACGTCATGGCGATGGTCATGATCGGCGCGTCGGCCGGGTTGACCTTGCTGTAGACCGGCGGCATCGGCAGGTCGGACGGCAGCAGGTTGCTGCCGGCGTTGATGGCGGCCTGCACTTCCTGCTCGGCCACGTCCAGCGGCAGCGTCAGCTCGAACTGCAGCGTGATCACCGAGGCGCCGCCCGACGAGGACGACGACATCTGCTTCAGGCCGGGCATCTGGCCGAACTGCCGCTCCAGCGGCGCGGTCACCGACGAAGTCATCACGTCGGGGCTGGCGCCGGGGTAGAGCGTGGTGACCTGGATCGTCGGGTAGTCGACCTCCGGCAGCGCCGACAGCGGCAGCAGCCGGTAGGCCACCAGCCCGGAAAGCAGGATGGCCAGCATCAGCAGCGCCGTGGCGACCGGGCGCTCGATGAAGAGGCGTGAGGGGTTCATGCGCGGTCCTTACTGCTGCGGCGGCTGGCGGCGCTGGCCTTCGGCGACCGGGGCACTGGCGCCGCCTTCACGATGGCGGCGCTGTTCCCCCGCCACGCCGGATGCACCGCTTGCCGCCGCGCCACTGGCATCGCCGCGCGGCGCGCTGGCACCGCCCCAGCCCGCGCCATCGCGGTTGCGGCGGCCGCGCCCGCGCGGCTGGCTGGCCGGCACCGTCGCCGCGGCACGCGCGGCCGGGTCGACCGCTTCCACTGTCATGCCTTCCTTGAGCCGGTCGGCGCCATCCACCACCACGCGCTGGCCGGGCTCCAGTCCCTTGAGCACGGCATTACGGCTGCCATCGCCGGGCCCGAGCGTGATCACCTGCACCTTGACCTTGCTGGCGTCGTCCACGGTGTAGACAAAGGTGCCCTGCTGGCCGCGCTGGATCGCCGCCACCGGGATCACGGTGGCATCCCTGAGCGTGTCCACGCGCGTGCGCACGTTGACGAACTGGTTCGGGAACAGCATGCCGTCGGCATTGGGGAAGACCGCCTTGAGCTTGACGGTGCCGGTGGTGGTGTCGATCTGGTTGTCGGTGGTCAGCAGCTCGCCTTCGCCCAGCTGGTTGCGCACCTGGCGGTCCCACGCCTGCACCGGCAGCTTTTCGCCGGCGTTGAGCTTCTTCAGCACCGACGGCAGGTTGTCCTCGGGGATGGTGTACATCACGGCGATCGGCTGGATCTGAGTGATCAGGGCGATGCCGTTGGTGTCGCTGGTGTTGACGATATTGCCCGGATCGACCTGGCGCAGGCCGATGCGGCCGGACACCGGCGCCACGATCCGGGTGTAGCCCAGCTGCAGGCGTGCATTGGCGACGTTGCCCTGGTCGGTCTTGACCACGCCTTCGTACTGGCGCACCAGCGCGTCCTGGGTATCGGCCTGCTGCTTGGCGATGGAATCCTGCCCCAGCAGGGTGCGGTAGCGCTGCTGGTCCAGCTTCGCGTTCTGCAGCAGCGCCTGGTCGCGCGCCAGCTGGCCCACGGCCTGGTCGAGCGCGGCCTGGAACGGGCGCGGGTCGATCTCGGCCAGCACGTCGCCGGACTTGACCATCTGGCCTTCCTTGAACAGCACCTTCAGCAGCGGGCCGGAAACCTGCGCGCGCACGGTCACGTTCGAGACCGGGGTCACGTTGCCCAGCCCGTTCAGGACCACGTCCATGTCGCGCTGGGCCACGGTGGCGACCACCACCGGCGAGCGCGGCATGCCGGCGCCTCCGCCCGGGCCGCCGGGACCGCCAGGACCTCCTGCAGTGGGTCCGCTCGGGCCGCCCGGGCCGCCTGCGGTGCCTTTGGTGGCATCGCCGCGGTGCGCATACCAGTACCAGCCGCCCCCGGCCAGCAGCAGCACCAGCAGCCCGGCATACAGCCGGCGCCGGTTCCTGCGCGGTGGAGTACCGCCGGGCGGCAGGGGCGGTCGGGAAGACGGGGACGGGGAAGGGTTAGGTTGGCCTTGTTCGGGGTTGGACATGTCCGCAATCCTGGGTACGGCGCGCCCGGCGCGCCGCGGTGTTCTGCCGGCAAGTGCTGCCGGCAAGTGACGATGCAGCACAGCAGTATGCCGCAACGCAAAGGGCGCCGGCCGGCCGCGGGGGCGGGGCGCCCAAGGGCCGCCGGCGTGCCGGCAAGTGCCGTGCGGCGCGCATGGGCGGCGCCGATGGCAAGTCATGCGGCAAGGATAATGTGCGGGTGCGGACGCCCGTATTTCGGCGCCCGGCGCTTTTATTACAGAGGATTACCAGCGCCCCAGGTGTAACCTCCGGAAACAAAACCGCCCGGCCGATCCGGCATGTGCGCCGCCCGGGCTGACTATCATGTGCCTATGCGAACGAACCAGCCTACCCAGATCCTCGTTGTCGACGACGATCCCGAACTCCGCGACCTGCTGCGCGAGTACCTGACCCAGCAGGGCTTTGCCGTCTCGGTACTGCATGACGGCGACGGCCTGCAGGCGCGCCTGGAGCGCGAACGGCCGGCGCTGATCGTGCTCGACCTGATGATGCCCAAGGTCGACGGCCTGACCGCGCTGCGCAACCTGCGCGCCAAGAACGACGACATCCCGGTGATCCTGCTCACGGCCCGCAGCGACGAGATCGACCGCATCGTCGGCCTGGAGATCGGCGCCGACGACTACCTCGGCAAGCCCTTCTCGCCGCGTGAGCTGCTGGCGCGCATCAACGCCGTGCTGCGCCGCAAGCTGGCCCGCTCCGCCGCGGCGCCCGAGGACCGCGAATCGGTCGCGTTCGGCCCGTTCCGCGTCAATTTCCGCCAGCGCACGCTGATTCGCGCCGGCCAGCCGCTGTCGATCAGCGATACCGAATTCGCGCTGCTCAAGCTGCTGCTGATGCATCCGCTTGAAGTGCTGTCGCGCGAGCGCATCGTCGAGCTGATGTACGGCAGCGCCAGCGGCATCAGCGACCGCGGCATCGACGTGCAGATCTGGCGCCTGCGCCGCCTGCTGGACGAAGACGCGCAGCGCCCGCGCTATATCCAGACCGTGCGCGGCCGCGGCTACACCTTCGTGCCCGACGAAGCGGAAGAGATTCCCGCCGTGCTTTCCGATTAAAGCCCGCGGCGGCCGGCCGTTTTACCGCCTGACGTGCCGCCGCGTGCCACCCGAGCCTGTTTCCCGATGAAGTTGCGACGTATCGACACCCTGTTCGGCCGCATTGCCTTGCTGATCGCGGCCGTGCTCGTGATCAGCCACTTCTCGTGGCTGGCCATCCTGCGCATGGACCGGCGCCAGCAGCAGGTCGACTATTCCGTGGAGCAGATGCTGTTCCAGCTCGACAGCATCGAGCGCGCCCTCGATGCGCGCCCGCCGGCGAAGCTGCCCAGCCTGGTGGAGACCGCCGATACCGCCAGCGCCGACGAGCACGCCACCGCGCCCAAGGGCGGCCGCTCGCGCCGGCTGGTCGAACAGTTCATTTCGCGGCTGCCGCCGGGCACCGAGGTCCGGCTCGAGGACGAGACCACGCCGCGCATCTGGATCAAGCTGCCGAGCCGCGACGACTGGATAGCGATGCCGATTCTCTGGGTTCACAACCCGCCGCCAGACAACCGTTTGGTGCCCGGCGTGATGCTGGTGGTGGGCGTGGCGATCGTTTTTGCACTGCTGATCGCGTGGCAGCTGCAGCGGCCGGTGCGGGACATGGCCAATGCGGCCGAGTTGCTGTCGCGCCAGCGCGAGGTGCCGCCTTTGCGCGAACGCGGGCCGCATGAGTTGCGGCAGTTGATCGAGCGCTTCAACCGCATGGTGGCGGACCTCGCACGCATCGACCAGGAGCGCAATACGATGCTGGCGGGCATCGCGCATGACCTGAAGACGCCGCTGGCGCGGCTGCGGTTGCGTGCCGAGATGCTGTCCGATCCCAAGGCCGCGGCGGGCGTTACGCGCGACGTGGATTCGATGCAGGCGATCGTTGAGCAGTTCCTGAGTTTCGCGCAGACCAGTGAATCGACGGCACGGCCGGTGCCGGTGGACCGGCGGGTCAATGAACTGGCGGCTTCGCTGGCCGAGCAGGAGCGGCAGGTGGTGTTGTCGCTGGGCGCGGGGGACGGGTTCCGGATGATTGCCACGCAGCTGGACCGGATTATCGGGAACCTTGTTGACAATGCTTATGCCTATGGCAAGCCGCCGGTGTGTATCGCCACGACGCGGACGGCTGATGGTTATTTGCTGGTGGTGGAAGACCAGGGGGTGGGGATTCCCGAAGAGGACAAGGAACGGGTTACGTTGCCGTTCGTGCGGCTGGACCCGGCGCGTGGCGGGAATGCGCATTCCGGGCTGGGGCTGGCGATTGTGGATCGGCTGGTGCGGCAGGCTGGGGGCAAGCTCAACCTGGTCAATGCTGACGGGGGTGGGTTCAGGGTCGAGATGGCGTTTGGGGGCGCGGTCTGAGGGGTGGCTTGTGGTGGCTTGTGGTGGCTTGCGGTGGCTTGCGCTCGCCGCGGCCAGATGCCCGGCCGCGGAAAGCGCGCCGGACGCCGGCGCTGGCAACGTAACCCGCTCAGACCTTCTTCTTGTCCCCGATCCGGCTTTCCTTGCCGGCCAGCAGCTTGGCAATATTCTGCCGATGCCGCGCGATCAGCAGCACGCTGATCACGAAGATGGCACCAGTCATCACATCCACGCCATTCATCAGCACATAAAAGAACGGCGCGAAGATCGCCGATACCAGCGCCGCCAGCGACGAATAGCGGAAGAAGAACGCAATGATCAGCCAGGTGGCCAGCGTGCCCAGCCCCAGGATCGGGTCGATCGCCAGCAGGATACCGGCCGCCGTGGCCACGCCCTTGCCGCCGGCAAAGCGGTGGTACACCGGGAACAGGTGGCCGAGGAATACCGCCAGCGCCACCATGGCCAGGCCGGTTTCATTCAACCCGTAGGCGGGGCCGAAGCGCGCCGCCAGCCACACCGCCAGCCAGCCCTTCAGCGCATCGCCGATCAGCGTCAGGATCGCGGCCTTCTTGCTGCCGGTGCGCAGCACATTGGTCGCCCCCGGATTGCCCGATCCGTACGAATGCGGGTCCGGCAGCCCCATCAGCTTGCTGACGACAACAGCAAAGGAAATCGAGCCGATCAGGTAGGCGGCGAGGGCGAATAGCAGGTTGGCCATGTGCAGTGGGGTGTTTTCAAGCTGGCGGGATTGTAGCGCGGCGGCGCCTTCACCACGTGCGTGACTTCCCGGATTGGCATGCGCGGCCGCCGTGCGCCTGGCGCCAGGTGACCGGTAGGGCGCCTGGCCGGTGCCTCAGTCAGGCAGCGCGCACTGGACCGGTTGTGCATCCACCAGTCCCGGCAGCAGCTTCGGGTCCAGGCTGACGAGGTAGCCGCGCCGCCCGCCGTTGATGTAGATGCGCCCCAGCTCCAGCACCGTGGCTTCCACATACACCGGCATGCGCTTACGCGTGCCGAACGGCGAGGTGCCGCCGACCAGGTAGCCGCTGTGGCGCTGCGCCACTTCCGGCTTGCACGGCTGCACGCTCTTGCGCCCGATCTGGCGCGCCAGGTTCTTGGTCGAGACCGAGCAGTCGCCGTGCATCAGCACCACCAGCGGCTGCGCGCGATCGTCTTCCATGATCAGGGTCTTGACCACGTCGTGCTCGGGAACGCCGAGCTGGCGCGCCGATTCCCCGGTGCCGCCATGCTCGACGTATTCATACGGGTGTTCGCCGAAGGCCACGCCTTGCTTGCGCAGGAACTGGGTGGCAGGGGTTTCGGAGACGTGCTTGTTCTTGCTCATGGCGATGGGGTTGCTCGGTGCCGCTCAGCCGCGCGGATGGTGCTGCTGGTGCAGCTCGCGCAGGCGCTCGCGCGCGACGTGGGTGTAGATCTGCGTGGTGGAGATATCGGCGTGGCCGAGCAGCAGCTGCACCACGCGCAGGTCGGCGCCGTGGTTGAGCAGGTGCGTGGCAAAGGCGTGCCGCAGCGTATGCGGCGACAGCGGCGCGTGCACGCCGGCATCGCGCGCGTGGCGCTTGATCAGGTGCCAGAACGCCTGCCGCGTCATGCCTTCGCCGCGCTGCGTGACGAAGAGCGCGTCGCAGGCGCGCCCTGCCAGCAGCACGGGACGGGCGCTGGCGAGGTAGCGGCGCAGCCAGTCGGCGGCCTGCTGGCCGAACGGGACCAGCCGTTCCTTGTCGCCCTTGCCGCCGACCACGCGCGCCACGCCCTCGTTCAGGCCGATCTCGACGGTCTTCATCTGCGTCAGCTCGGACACGCGCAGGCCGCTGGCGTACATCAGCTCCAGCATGGTGCGGTCGCGCAGGCCCAGCGGCGTGCCGGTGTCGGGCGCTTCCAGCAGCGCATCGACCTGCGCCTCGGTCAGTGTCTTGGGGTAGCGCGGCGGCTGCTTGGCGGGGCGCAGCAGCAGGCAGGGATCGGCCTCGACCACGTGCTCGCGCAGCGCCCACTGGTAGAAGCGGCGGAACACCGCCAGCCGGCGGTTGGCCGACGACGCGCGCGTCTGCGTATGGCGTGCGTTGAAGTAGGCCGACAGCACGCCGTCGTCCACGCCCGGCAGCTCGCCACGGCCTTCGTGGCGCAGCCAGCGCGCCAGCAGGGTCAGGTCGCGGCGGTAGGCGTCGATGGTGTTCTGCGACAGGCCGTCTTCCAGCCACAGCGCATCGCAGAAGCGCCCGACCAGCGCCGCGTCGGCATCGCTGGGAGCCGTGGCAAGCTCTGGCGGCATGTCCGCCGCTACCGCTCGTGATACCGGGCTCATATCAGCATGGCGCCTTCATGACGCAGCAGCCAGCGTTTGACGTCGAGGTGGAAACCATCTTCGGCATGATGGGAGAAACCGCCGATGCCGCGGGCCGAAACCACGCGATGGCAGGGGATCACGATCGGGAACGGGTTCTGGCCGCAGGCCTGGCCTACCGCACGCGGCATCGCGCCGATGGCCCCGGCAATGGTGCCGTAGGTGGTGGTGGCGCCGCGCGGCACGGCGGCGATGGCCTGCCAGACGCGCTGCTGGAATTCGCTGCCCACCGGTGCGAGGGGCAGGTCGAAGTGCGCGTCGGGGTTGGCGTAATAGGCCTCAAGCTGGGCTTCGAGCCGGGCCACGACCTCTCGCGCCTGCGCATCGGCCGGCGCGAGGGATTCGACGTGCCCGGGCAGGTACACGATGGCCCGGATGCGGGAGCCGTCCGTGCGCACGCCGACCTTGCCGAACGGGGCAGGGAGGATGGCATCGAAAGTGGCTGGCATGGCGGTCTGACTGGGGCGAATGCTGGATTTTAGTGCTTTTTGCATTGGCAAGAAAAAAGGCCGCCTTTGCAGGCGGCCTTTGGTGGCGTGCGATGGCAGCCGGTGCTGCAAGCCGGATTACTGCTCCAGCTTGATGTTCTGCACCTTCACCAGGTTCTTCATCTTGTCGAACTCTTTCTTGATCTCGGCCGCGTGCTGCGCCGGCGTATTGCCCGACGGCTCGGCGCCGGCGGCGCGCAGGCGCTCCTGGAAGCCCTTGTCCTGCAGTGCCTTGACCGCGGCGTCGTTCAGCTTCTTGATGACGTCGTCAGGCGTGCCGGCCGGCGCCACCAGGCCATACCAGGCCGGGTCGTTCGGCTCCTTCAGGCCCATTTCGCCGAAGGTCGGCACGTCCGGCAGCGAGTCCACGCGCTTGTTCCAGGCCACCACCAGCGGGCGCAGCTTGCCGGCCTTGATGTAGGGCATCGACGACGGCAGGTTGTCCACCATGATCGGCACCTGGCCGGCCAGCACGTCGTTCAGCGCCGGGCCCGCGCCGCGGTACGGGATATGGACCATGAAGGTCTTGGTCGAGACCTTGAACTGCTCGCCCAGCATGTGGCCGAAGCCGCAGGTGCCCGACGACGCGTACGAATACTTGCCCGGGTTGGCCTTCAGCACGGCCAGGAATGTCTTGTAGTCCTTGGCCGGGAAGTTCGGGTTGACCGCGATCACGTTGGCCACGTTGGCCAGGTTGGTGATGGGCTTGAAGTCCTTGATCGGGTCGTACGACAGCTTGGGGTTGCAGGCCGGGTTCACGGCCATGGTCGACACCGTCGAGATGCCGATGGTGTAGCCGTCCGGCGCCGCCTTGGCGATCGCGTCCGCACCGATCGAGCCGCCCCCGCCCGCGCGGTTTTCCACGACCACCGGCTGGCCCAGGATGCGGCTCATCTGGTCGGCGGCACCGCGGCCGACGATGTCGGTGGTGCCGCCCGGTGCGAACGGAATAATCAGGCGGATCGGCTTGGTCGGATAGCTCTGGGCGTGCGCCGTGGTGGCGGCCGCGACCAGGGCCAGGGTCAGAGCGAGTTTGCCAGCTTGCATGAGATCATGTCTCCCGTCAGATGTCCGGGCAGGGTGCTGCCCGGAAGCAAAGAAACCGTCGCGGTGCCACAGGTGAAGGCACGGCGGCGGCAGCGTAAAAAAGGGCTACCAGAGGGCAGCCTCTGTCAGCCGCCGAGCAGTCCGCGCTTGACGTCCGGGTCGACCGGACGGTCGCCCAGGAACACCCGCAGCACGGCCTGGTAGAAGTCTTCGCCAGGGATCGGACGGCCGCGCGGCGTGCCGTTGATGGCGATGACAGTGCCCGTCTGCGGGCTGAAGTCCAGGTTGATCACGTCGCCCTTGTGCGCGTTGCCGACCTCGCCCAGGGTGCGCTCGAACTGCACCAGCCGCGCGGCCAGGCCCTGCACCTGCGCTTCGCTGTGGTTGTCGCGAATGCCCTGGCGGATGGCGCGGGCAAAGGCAGGCGGTTCGGCCTCGCGCAGCATGCGCAACTGTAGCCGCTTGGCGCCGGGCGTGCCGAGTACCACGGTCGCGTTGCGGGCTTTTTCCTGCAGGTACAGCGCGGCCACGTAGCCCTTGGTCAGGAAGCGCGCCCGCAGCGCGGTGCCGTTGAGCTGCAGCTCCTTGCCGGCCACGCGAGCGGCATCGTCGAAGCGGATCCCTTCCATCTCGACCGCGCGCGCCGGCACGGCGCCGGCAGCAGTGGCGGCGCACAGCATCACCAGCAGGGCGGCCGCGCGCGAGCGCAGGCCGGTGTACAGGCCAGGGCGTGAACGGGAGCGAAAGTGGGTGTCCGGGCCTCGCGGCGCGGAACGGATGCGGGACAACATGGCGGCAGGGCGTACAACTTGGCATGCCATGTTGACCTAAATCTGGAAAAATACCTATCCGTATCTGCCCTAGTCTGCACATTCCCGCGCACCAGCCGTTATTTCTTCCCCCATGCGGCCGGGATCGCGGCCGGGATCGTACCCGGATCCCAGGCAGATACAGCGCCGTGCCCTCGCCATTACAACAACGACAATGTCTTCTGCTCTCCTGCTGGTGCCGGACTTCAGCCTGATCCTGATCGGCTGGCTGCTGGTGCGCTATTCGCCCTTCGACCGCGCCTTCTGGGGCGGGGTGGAGCGCCTGGTCTACTTTGTGCTGTTCCCGGCGCTGCTGCTGCAGTCGACCAATGCCGCGGTCTTCGATTTCTCTTCAACCTCGGCGATGCTGGGCCTGGCGCTGCTGGCGCTGGCCGTCGGCATGGCCGGCGGCTACGCAGTCAAATGGGTGCTGAAGCCCGATGCGCTGAGCTTTGCCTCGGGCCTGCAGACGGCCTTTCGCTTCAACTCTTATATCGGCCTGGCGCTGGCGTCGCGCCTGGGCGGCAGCGAGGGGCTGGCGCTGATGGCGGTGATCGTCGGCTGCACTGTGCCGCTGTGCAACGTGGCGGCGGTGTGGGCGCTGGCCAGGCACGGCGAAACCGCGCTGTGGAAGGAGTTGGCGCGCAACCCGCTGATCCTGGCCACCGCCGGCGGGCTCGTGACCAACCTGCTGGGCCTGCACCCGCCCGAGGTGGTGGCGATGACGCTGAACCGGCTTGGCTCGGCGTCGACCGCGCTGGGGCTGATGACGGTTGGCGCCGGGCTGCAGATGAGCGGGGCAACCGGCACGGTCGGACCGGTCGCGTGGTGGACCGGGATCAAGCTGCTGGCGATGCCGTGCGTGGCCTGGCTGGTGGGCCGGCACCTGCCGCTGACCGCGCTGCAGTACCAGGTCGTGGTGCTGTATGCCTCGCTGCCGACCGCGTCGAGCGCCTATATCCTGGCGGTGCGCATGGGCGGCAACGGGCCAATGGTGGCGGCCACGATTTCCGTGATGACGGTGGCGGCCATCGTCACCACGCCGCTGTGGCTGGCGCTGGCCAGCTAGTTCGGTCAGCTGGATTCCGTCACCCGACGCGTGCCGGCTCGCCCTGCGAGAGCGCCCAGTCGATATGCTCTTGCACCAGCGGCGACGCGCCATCGCGCCGCGCCTGCAACGCCTCGCGGATGCGCGCGGCCAGGGCGGCGTCTTCAGCGCGGGTGCCGGAAAGCGCCGCGCGCAGGCTGTTGCCAAGTCCGACGGCCAGGTTGCGCAGCCAGCGCTCATGGCCGATGCGGCGGATCGGGCTGCCCTCCAGGCGCTGGTTGAACTCGTCCTCGGTCCACTGGAACAGCGCCACCATGTCGGGCGCGTCCAGGCCATTGCGCACATCGAAATCCGGCACGCTGGCCACGTGCGCAAACTTGTTCCACGGGCAGGCCAGCTGGCAGTCGTCGCAGCCATAGACGCGGTTGCCCATCGGCGCGCGGAACTCGACCGGGATCGGGCCCTTGTGCTCGATGGTCAGGTAGGAGATGCAGCGGCGCGCATCGAGCCGGTAGGGCGCGACGATGGCGCGAGTGGGGCAGATGTCGAGGCAGCGGTGGCAATTGCCGCAGTGGTCCGGTTCAGGCGCATCGGTTGGCAGCGGGATATCGACCAGGATCTCGCCCAGGAAGAACATCGAGCCGCCGTCGCGGTCGAGCAGCAGCGTATGCTTGCCGCGCCAGCCGAGTCCGCCCTGGCTGGCCAGCGCCACTTCCATTACCGGCGCGGAATCGGTAAAGACGCGGTAGCCGAATTTGCCGATTTCAGCCTCGATCCGGCTGGCCAGCTGCTGGAGGCGGCTGCGCAAGACCTTGTGATAGTCGCGGCCGCGCGCATACAGGGACACCACCGCGGTGGCCGGATCGCCCAGCCGCGCCAGTTCGCGCCGGCGCCAGTCGGGCGCGCCCGGCGGGGTCTCGGTGGCGGGGACATAGGGCATGCGCGCCACGATGGCGCGTACCGTGCCCGGCACCAGTTCGGCCGGACGGGCGCGCCGCAAGCCGTGGTTCGCCATATAATCCATGTCGCCGTGGTAACCCTGCTCCAGCCATGCCAGAAGCCCCGGCTCGGCATGGCCAAGATCGACGTCGGCGATGCGCACCGACGCAAAACCCAGCCCGGCGCCCCATGCGCGGATGGAATCCGCAAGCGCCGCCAGCTCCCCCGGGCCGGCCTGGCCGGATTGCCCTGGAGAGTCTGCGGGAACACTGTGCGCGCCTGTTGCGCTGGCCGGCGGCTTGACTGCTGGGTCGATCATCCCTGAATTGTACGCAATGCCCTTGCTCGAAGAACGCACTCTGACGCTGTCCGACGAAGCCGCCACCGCGCGCCTGGGCGCCGCGCTTGCCGCCACGGTGCAGGCCATGCCGCCGCGCACGGTGCATGTGCAACTCTCCGGCGACCTTGGCGCCGGCAAGACCACGCTGACGCGCGCGGTGCTGCGCGCGCTCGGCCATGCCGGCAAGGTGCGCAGCCCCACTTACACGCTGTGCGAGCCTTACGAAGTCGCCCGCGCCGACGGCTCGCCGCTGACGGTTTACCACTTCGACCTGTACCGCTTCGCCGATCCGGAAGAGTGGGTCGACGCGGGTTTCCGCGACTGTTTTGCCGAACCGGCCTTCAACCTGGTCGAATGGCCGGAGAAGGCGGGCCGCCTGCTGGGGGAACCCGACCTGCATGTGTTGCTCCAATCGGACATGGCGCGGGCGGCGGACAGCGAAAAGCTTGCCGGCGATGCCGGCGAGCGGCGAATCGCGACCTTGCGCGCCTATACTCCCACTGGACTTACCTTGCTGAACGCATGCTGATCAAGCGACTTGCCACCGACCGCCCCGATGGATCCGACGGCCTGCTGCAGGCGCGCCGCAAATGGATGGCGCAGGCGCTGAAGCTGGGCGCGGGCACCGCCGTGCTGACGCTCGCCGGCCCGCAGATCGCGTTCGGTGCCGGCATCGTCGCGGTGCGCGTATGGCCGGCCGAGGACTACACCCGCGTCACCATCGAATCCGACGCGCCGCTGGTCGCGGTGCACCAGATGATTCGCGATCCGGACAGGCTGGTGGTGGACATCGATGGCCTGGACCTGTCGCCCACGCTGCGCGAACTGGTGGCCAAGATCACCCCCAACGATCCGTATATCCAGACCGTGCGCGTCGGCCAGAACCGCCCGCGCGTGGTGCGCATGGTGTTCGACCTGAAGGAGAGCGTGGCGCCGCAGGTGTTCACGCTGCTGCCGATCGGCAACTACCGCAACCGGCTGGTGTTCGACCTGTACCCGGTCAACCCGCCCGACCCGCTGTGGAAACTGGTGCGCGACACCGAGGACAAGCAGCGCCGCTTCGCCACCATGGACCCGGCCCCGGGTCCGGACAGCATCGCCGGCGCCCCGGCCGGTGCCGAGGAAGATGCCATCGGCGCGCTGGTGCGCAGGTTCGACGAGAAGGGCGAAATGCCGGCCACCACCGCGCCGCCGCCGCCGGTGGTCGCCGCCCGGCCCAGGCCTTCGGCGCCGGTGGTGCCGAAGCCCGATGCGCCCGTAGTGCCGCCTGTCGCGCGCGACAACCCGACTGCCGAGCGCCCGTTCAAGATGCGCCGCCTGCTGACGGTGGCCCTCGATCCCGGCCACGGCGGCGAAGACCCCGGCGCGATCGGCGCCGCTGGTTCTCGCGAGAAGGACGTGGTCCTGCAGATCGCGCACCGGTTGCGCGCCAAGATCGACGCCCAGCCCAATATGCGCGCGATGATGACGCGCGATGCGGATTTCTTCGTGCCGCTGAACGTGCGCGTGCAGAAGGCGCGCCGGGTGCAGGCCGACCTGTTCGTGTCGATTCACGCCGATGCCTTCCTGTCGCCGGAAGCCAATGGCGCTTCGGTGTTTGCGCTGTCCGAGCGCGGCGCTTCCAGTACCGCGGCGCGCTGGCTGGCCAACAAGGAAAACGCTTCCGACCTGATCGGCGGCGCCAACATGGGCAACAAGGATGCGCAGGTTGCGCGCGTGCTGCTGGACCTGTCCACCACCGCGCAGATCAACGACAGCCTGCAGGTCGGCAAGTCCGTGCTGGGCGAGATCGGCGGCATCAACCGGCTGCACAAGGCGCACGTGGAACAGGCCGGGTTTGCGGTGCTGAAGGCGCCGGACATCCCGTCGATCCTGATCGAGACCGCGTTTATCAGCAACCCGGCGGAGGAGCGCAAGCTCAACGACAGCGCGCACCAGGAACAGCTGGCGAATGCCATCCTGCGCGGGATCAAGGCGTACTTCGCGAAGAATCCGCCGCTGTCGAAGAACCCGTCGGTCTGACGGTCTGACCGTAGCGCCGCCACGGCGCACGCTCAGCGCTCGCCGAATTCCTTCTCGCTGCGTGGCGCATCAGGGCATTGCCGGTCCAGCGATTCGCGGTACTTCACGCACCCGCGCATAAACTGGGGCCACGCCGGAACCGTCGGGACCTGGTCGCCGGGCTCGGGCAGCAATGCCCACAGATCCGGATGGTGCCAGCACAGGTCGTGACCCGAAGCATCCCGATGGCGGCGTATGCCCGCGCGCAGTACCTTCACTTCTGCGATCAGCCGCTCGCGGCTCATCGTATCGAGGTCGTCGTCCATATCCACTCCTCAACCTCCGGGGGTTGCACGCCATGCAGCGGGCCGGCGCGACGACGGATCGCGCGGATCAGGCGCGCGCCGCCGCGCGGTCCTCCAGCAGCGCATCGCGGTTGGCATAGCGCGACGCAATCACCGAGCAGACGATCAGCTGCAACTGGTGATAAACCATCAGCGGCAGCACCAGCAGCCCCAGCGCGGGATGTCCGGCAAACAGGATCTTTGCCATCGGGATGCCGTTGGCCAGGCTCTTCTTCGAGCCGCAGAACACCGCGGTGATTTCGTCCTCGACCGAGAAACCCATCCGGCGGGCGGTCAGCGTGGTGAAGCCCAGCACCACGAACAACAGTACTGCGGCAATCAGCATCACCGCGCCGATGGTCTGCCACTGGTACTGGTGCCACAGGCCTTCGGCAGTCGCATCGCAGAACGACGAATAGACGATCAGCACAATCACGCCACGGTCGATCTTGGTGGTGATCGGCTTCCTCTTCGCCAGCCAGTTGCCGATCAGCGGGCGCAGCAGCTGGCCCAGTGCGAACGGCAGCAGCAGCTGCAGCGCCACGCCGGTGAGCGCCTTGCCCAGCGGCATCGAGGCGCCGCTGGCGCTGATCACCAGCCCGATCAGCAGCGGCGTGACCAGCATGCCGATCAGGCCCGAGATGGTGGCATTGAAGATCGCGCCTGACACGTTGCCGCGCGCCATCGAGGTCATGGCCACCGACGAGGACACTGTCGACGGCAGCGCGCACAGGAAGAACACGCCCAGCAGCAGGTCCGCCGGCAGCGTGTTGTGCAAGGCCAGCATCAGCAGCGCGCCGACCACCGGGAAGACCACGTAGGTGAACGACTGCACGAACACATGCAGGCGCCAGTTCTTGGCGCCCGCCACCAGCTTGTCGCGCGACAGTGCCGCGCCATGCAGGAAAAAGACCAGTGCCACGCCCACGCTGGTGACCACGCCCAGGTGCAGCGGGCCCTTGCCGGCGCCGATTTCCGGGGCCGCCAGCGCGATGGCGATGGCGGTCAGCATGATGAGGACGAAGCCGTCGATCAGGTCATAAAGTTTCTTGAGCTTGGCAAAAAGTCGAGACATGACTGCGGTTGGTTAGGGTTTTGCCTAGTATTGGACGCCAGCCGGGTCTAGAATGCAAATTCATTTATAGAATCTATTTATCCGGTCGTTGCATGAATTACACACTGCGCCAGCTTCGCGTCTTCCTGGCGGTGGCCAGCAGCGGCGGTTTCAGCCGTGCAGCCGACGTGGTGGGGCTGACCCAGCCGGCAGTCAGCCGGGGCGTGGCTGAGCTGGAAGAGGCACTTGGCGTCAAGCTGCTTGACCGCACTACGCGTGAAGTGGTGCTGACCGATGCCGGCCACGCGCTGGTGCCGGCGCTGGAGCGGCTGCTGGGCCAGCTCGACGACACCCTTGAAGAAACGCGCCAGTTAGGCGAGCGCTATCGTGGGCGTGTCGTGATAGCTGGCGCTCCGACCATTTCCGCCCGGCTGATGCCGATGTATGTCGCCGCCTGCGCCGCGCAATACCCCGATATCCGCCTGACCGTGCGCGACAACGTGCAGGCCGACGGCCTCGAGCAGGTCCGCGCCGGCGCCGTCGATTTCGGCGTGCTGATCGATCCGCTGGCGCGCGAAGGGCTGGCGGTGGAGCCGGTGGCGACCGACCCGTTCTGCTTCGTCTGCCGGCGCGACCACCCGCTGGCGCAGTCGGCGACGGTGCCGTGGTCGGCGCTGCACGGCATGCGGCTGGTGCTGCTGGACTTTGCCTCGGGCAGCCGGCCGCTGATCGACCGCATCTTCGGTCGCCATGGCGTGGCGCCGCAGGTGGTGCAGGAACTGGGGCACTCGGCCAGCGTGTTTGGCATGGTCGAGGCCGGCATCGGCGCTTCCGTGCTGCCCTCGTTCTCGCTGCCGCTTCCTGCCGCATCGCCGCTGGTGTGGCGGCCGCTGGTGCCCCGCGAAGAGCGCAGCATTGTCATGGTCCGGCGCGAGGACCGCTCACTCTCGCCGTCCGCGGAGGCGGTGTGGGCGCTGGTGCGGCGCCTGACGCTGCGCGTCGAGGCGCCCGCAATGGGCGCTGCGGCCTGAGTGCCGGAGCTTATTACTTCGGCTGCATCCGGATCGCGCCGTCGAGGCGAATCACTTCGCCGTTAAGCATCGTGTTCTCGATGATCGCGCGTGCCAGCTTGGCGTATTCCGCCGGGCGGCCCAGGCGCGGGGGAAACGGAACCATCTTGCCGAGGGCGTCCTGCACTTCCTGCGGCATGCCAAGCAGCATCGGCGTTTCAAAGATCCCCGGGGCGATGGTCATGCAGCGGACGCCGTCGCGGGACAGGTCGCGGGCGATGGCCAGGGTCATGGCGACCACGCCGCCCTTGGAGGCGGCATAGGCGGCCTGGCCGATCTGGCCATCGAAGGCGGCCACCGAGGCGGTGTTGATGATCACGCCGCGCTCGCCTTCGCTGTCGGGGGTGTTCTGGACCATGGCGGCGGCGGCCAGGCGGATCATGTTGAAGGTGCCGACCAGGTTGATGCGGATGGTCTTGTCGAAGGCATCCAGCGGATGCGGCCCGTTCTTGCCAACCGTCTTGTTGGCGGTGGCGATGCCCGCGCAGTTGATGAGGCCGGACAGGCGGCCCAGGGACTGGGCGGCGGCGACCACGGCCTGGCCGTCGGATTCGGAGGTGACGTCGCAGCGGATGAACTGGCCGTTCAGCTCGGTGGCGAGGGATTGGCCGGTTTGCTCGTTGAGGTCGGCGATGACGACTTTGGCGCCGGATTCGGCGAGCATGCGGGCGGTGCCGGCGCCCAGGCCGGAGGCGCCGCCGGTGACGATGAAGACGTTGTCCTTGATCTGCATTTGCTGTGTCTCCTTGTTGGTAGTGTTTCCGTTTACGTAAACGTCAATTATTGTACGGGGCGGAGCTTGTTGTGCAAGGGTTTTGGGCCCGTGTGGGCATCTGGTGGCTATTGGATATGCCCGGTTCCGCCCTGAAGGGCGGGTAACTTTTTGTCCGAGCGACAAAAAGTCACCAAAAAGCGCGTTTACTGCCCTGGGCGGGCGGCCACTTTTATCGTAGTGTGCCGGGGCTTTCGTACGGGGCTTTGCTTCGTTGCAGAATAGGACTGCCTGACGCCGTGGTGCGCCACGGTGGCTCGGGATTGACGCGGTTCTTGAACGAGCCCAGAGCTGTGGGTGGCCTCTGCTGCTGGCGGTGTGGTAGGAACGCCTTCGGCTGCGCTGTGCGCGGTCACAAAGAAAAAGCGGCACATGGGCCGCTTTGTTGTCACATCGTGTTGGGACGAATTACTTCAGCGCCTCAAACACTTGCGCGGTGATCTCGTCGACGTTGCCGACGCCCGAGATCTTCCGGTACTTCGGCGGAGCTACCTTCGCAGCGGCATCGCCCTTGGCGGCCCAGTCCGAGTAGTAGTCGACCAGCGGGCGGGTTTGCTGGGAGTAGACGTCCAGGCGCTTCTTGACCGTCTCTTCCTTGTCGTCGTCGCGCTGGATCAGCGCTTCGCCGGTTTCGTCGTCGACGCCTTCGGCCTTCGGCGGGTTGTACTTGACGTGGTAGGTGCGGCCCGAGGCTACGTGCACGCGGCGGCCGCTCATGCGTTCGATGATGGCGTCGAACGGCACGTCGATTTCCAGCACGTAGTCGATCGCCACGCCGGCGTCCTTCATCGCCTCGGCCTGCGGGATGGTGCGCGGGAAGCCGTCGAACAGGTAGCCGTTCTTGCAGTCGTCCTGCTTCAGACGGTCTTTCACCAGGCCGATGATGATGTCATCCGACACCAGTCCGCCCGCATCCATGACTTTCTTGGCTTCCACGCCCAGGGGCGTGCCGGCCTTCACCGCCGCGCGCAGCATGTCGCCGGTGGAGATTTGCGGAATGGCGAACTTCTCGCAGATGAACTTGGCTTGCGTGCCTTTGCCGGCGCCGGGTGCGCCCAACAGGATCAAACGCATTTACGGGTCCTCAGAGTTTTGAATCTGGTATGGCGGGAGATCAGAAGGAGGGTAATGCCGCAACTTGACGCAAGACTTACTGCTGTCTTGTCGGATGTTGACGGCATCTGGCGCAGGCGCACACGCGCCTACGCGGACGTCCGGCGTCGGCTGCCAGGGGGATGGCGGCGCGGCACACCAGTCGGGCTCTATCTTTATCTCCCCACCGAGCCTTGGCCGGCGGCGCGTTGGCGCGCAGCCGGGGCGGCTCTGTATCGGCAAGCATTATGCCATGAGGCGGCGCTGATCCGGCTCGAAATCCGCCCCCCGGGTTCAGGTTGCAGCAGTTTGAACCTCAGCGGGCGGCCGCCGGGCCGGATGCTGGCCAGGCTGGACGATCAGGGCCCGTCCTGCGCCATCGACTCGGCCCACAGCGCGCGCACGCGCTCCAGGTCGGCCGGGGTGTCGACGCCGGGCGCCGGCGCGGCAGCGGTTTCCACCACCGCGATGCGCTCGCCATGCCACATGGCGCGCAGTTGCTCCAGCGCTTCGGTCTGTTCGAGCGGCGCGGCGGCCAGGGCAGGGAAGCGCCGCAGGAAGCCGGCGCGATAGGCGTACAGGCCGATATGGCGCAGCACCGGCATGGCCGGCAGCGGAACCTGGGCCATCGCGGCGGGGACGGCCGGCACGCCTGACCAGGCGTCTCGCGCCCACGGGATCGGCGCGCGCGAGAAGTACAAAGCGCGTCCGGCGGCGTCGCACACGACCTTGACCACGTTGGGATTGAAGACTTCGGCGATGTCGTGCAGCGGGTGCGCCGCGGTGGCGACGGCGCAGTCCGTGTGGTGCGACAGGTGCAGCGCCACCTCGTCGATCAGCGTCGGGTCGATCAGCGGCTCGTCGCCCTGCACGTTGACCACGATGGCGTCGTCGGGCAGGCCGAGCTGCGTTGCCACTTCCGCCAGGCGGTCCGTGCCGGTGGGGTGGTCGGCACGTGTCAGCACCGCTTCGATGCCGTGGTCCGCGCAGGCCTGCGCCACGGACGGAGCGTCGGTGGCGACCACGGTGCGCCGGGCCGACGAGGCATGGGCGCGTTCGGCCACGCGCACGATCATCGGGCGCCCGCCGATATCGGCCAGCGGCTTGTCAGGCAGGCGCGTCGATGCGAGCCGCGCGGGGATGACGACGGTGAAGGCCGGGACGGTCATGGTGCTGACTTGGTTGTCTTCCGTTGCCTTCAGTTTCCATTCGCCGGCGCGTCCGGGTCGATGGCACGCCCCGGCACCGACTGACGCGCTTCGTCGGCCAGCATCACGGGGATCCCGTCGCGGATCGGGTATGCGAGCTTGTCGACGTGGCAGATCAGTTCCTGCGCGGCGCGGTCGTATTCCAGCTTGCCCTTGCACAGCGGGCAGACCAGGATTTCAAGCAGCCGGTTGTCCATCTCGGTTTTCCTCGTTGCGCCCGGCGTTGCCGGACGTGGCCGCCGCGGACTGCGCGGTCGGTGCGGTGTTGATATGCGCCAGCACGGCGCTGCGGATTTTGTCGATCAGGCCCGCGTCGATCACTGGCCTGGTAGGCACGACCCAGATGCGCGGGTCGTCGAAGCGCTCGCATTTTACGGCATCCTTCTCGGTGATCAGGATCACGTCGGCATCAAGCGCGTCGGCGTTGCCGGCGAACGGGTCGTCGGCAAAGTCATAGTGGTCGGGCAGCGGCAGCGTCTGCGGCGACAGCCCGGCACCGCGCAGGCTGGCGAAGAAGCGCTCGGGGTTGCCGATGCCGGCGGCTGCCAGCACGCGACGCCCGGCAAAGGTGGAAACCGGCCGCGCCATGGTCGGGTCGTTCAGCTGCCAGGCGTCTTCCAGTTCCAGCCGCATGCCGTAGACACCGGGGCGGTCCGGCGTGGCGCGGAAGTTGGGATCGTTGATCAGCGTGGCGTCGCGCGGGCGCGTCAGCGGTTCGCGCAGCGGGCCGGCCGGGAGCATCAGGCCGTTGCCGCCCATACGCGTGTCGAACATCACGATCTCGAAATCGCGCTGCAGCTTGTAGTGCTGCAGGCCGTCGTCGAGCAGCAGCACGTTGATGCCGGGGTGCGACACCAGCATGGTCTGCGCGCACAGTGCGCGGTCCGGGAACACCCACACCGGCACATCGGTGGCGCGTGCGATCAGCAGCGGCTCATCGCCGACGTCGCTGGCCTGCGAGGTCGGCTTGACCCGGCGCGGATGCTTCAGCTTGACGCCATAGCCGCGCGACACCACCCCGGGGCGCAAGCCGGCCTCGGTCAGCGCGTGGGCCAGCGCGATCACCGCCGGCGTCTTGCCGGTGCCGCCCACGGTCACGTTGCCGACCACTACCACCGGCATCGGCAGCCGCGTGGACTTGAACCAGCCGCGCCGGTAGCCGTGCCGGCGCACCCGCGCCACCAGCCCGAACAGCAGCGAGAACGGCAGCATGACCCAGGCAAACCAGCCGCGGCGCTGCCACTGGGCGGTCACGAAGTCGGCAAGGGCATGGCGGGGAACGGGCATGGACGCGGCGGGTCGGTCAGGTCGTGGATGGGCAGGGATTGTAGTGCGCTCGGGATCTTGCGTCCCAAGAAGGGCAGGCAATGTGAGGGTCGGCAAAGACCGGCGGATCAACCCATTATGGGCACTGCGCAGCGCATGGGGCAAGCCCGGCCAGGCGTCGCGCCCGACCGCCAGGCCGCCGGTCCCCGCTTTCGCGGGGGAGGGCGCGACGATGGCCCGCGCTCAGCGCGGCTGCGCGCTCTGCGTGGCGAAGGTCAGGCGCGACAGCCCGGCCAGCCGCGCGGCTTCCATCACGTTGACCACCGCCTGATGGCTGGCCTGCGCGTCGGCGTTGACGATGACCACCGGCGGCTGGCCATTTCCGGCCCCGGCGGGCCCGGAGGCGGCGCGCAGCTGGTCGGCCAGGCTGGTGACATCCTTCTGCTCCAGCACTTTCTTGTTGACCGAGTAGACCCCGCGCGAGGACACCGACACCACGATTTCCTGCGGCCGCTGCTGGGCGCGCTCGGCGTCGGCGGTGGGCAGCTGGATCTGCAGCTCGGTATAGCGCGAGTACGTGGTCGTGATCATCAGGAAGATCAGGATCACGAGCAGCACGTCGATCAGCGGGATCAGGTTGATCTCCGGCTCTTCGCGCCGCTGGCGGGAACGGAATCGCATGGCGTGGCAGGTCCGTGATCAGCTGCGGCGCTGCGGCAGGATCGCGTCCAGGAACGCGGTGGCGCGGAATTCCAGCTCGGCCACGTAATCGTCCACGCGGCGGCGGAAGTAGCGCCAGAAGATCAGCGCCGGGATCGCCACGATCAGGCCGAAGGCGGTGTTGTACAGCGCCACCGAGATGCCGTGCGCGAGCTGTTCCGGATTGGCGCCGGTGCCGCCCTGGCTGCCGAAGATCTCGATCATGCCGATCACGGTGCCCAGCAGGCCCATCAGCGGCGCCACCGAGGCGATCGTGCCGAGCGCGTTCAGGTAGCGTTCCAGCTCATGTGCGACCGCGCGGCCGGCTTCCTCGACCACGTCCTTGGCGGCGTCGCGCGAGGTGTGCGGCTGCAGCACCACGTGGCGCAGGCCGGCGGCCAGCACGCGGCCGAGCGGCGAATTCTGTTCGAGCGTGTTGACCACTTCCGGCGTGGCGCGGCGCTGCTGCGCGGCGGACAGCGCTTCGTCATAGAGCCGAGGCGGCAGCACCTTGCTGCGCTTGAGCGACAGAAAGCGTTCGACGACCAGCGCCAGCGCGAGGACCGAGGCCAGCAACAGCGGCCAGATCGGCCAGCCGGCCGCTTGAATGATGGAAAACAATTGGACCCCCGGGATCGACAACCCAATAAAGAAACCCCAACCAGCTGGTCGGCATGCCTTGAGGCGCGTCAGCAGGCAGCGCACTCCGGCATTGCTCTGAAAAATCAGGCGCAACTCTACCCCGCGGCCTGCCGCGCGGCAAGCGACGGCGGGGCCGGCTGTCTCGGGCGCGCATCGGCGCCGGCCGATGTCGCCGGCGACTTTCCACAGGGCGCAGGGACAGAATTGTGGATCGATTGTGGAAAGCCGCCGGACAAGGGATGCAAGTGCTTGATTCGCAAGATTAAGTTCGAGTCTGCTTAAAAACTGTGCAACCCGCGCCGAGGGCTCGCGGCGCTTGCCTCACATCAGGGGAAAACGGGTTGGGCGCTATCACACACCCTTGTCTGTGCGCAGGCGCACCATGCCGGGCGATCTCTTCCACACGAGTGCGGGACAGGATTGTGGAACGGTTGTGGACAGGTATCTGAGAAGCCACCTAAGTCGTTGATTTAAAAGGTTGAGCACGTGATTGCCTAAAAAACAGGCAAATGCGCGCTGACGCGCCACCGAAAGGGCCGGCGCCGCGTCGCTTGGGTAAACCCGTGCTTTTCCACACCAGGCAGGGAGAGGATTGTGGACGGCCTGTGGATAAAGTCTGGAGAGGTAGGCTAACCCATTGATTTTATTTGGTATGTGGCCGGCTGCCTGGAAATTAGGCAATCCCTCGCTTGGCGTCGTTCCACATGATGACGTGCCGGCCCGTGCCGTGGCATGCCGGCTACGCCGCCTGGGGCGTGACGCGCGCCACGCTTGACGGGCATGGCTGCGGTAAAGTCGGGTAAACCCGGTACTTTATCCAGAGAATCTGTGGATAACTTTGTGAACAAGCGCTATCCACACTCGCTAAGTGGTTGATGCAAAAGAGAATTGGTTATATTGCCTAATTTTTATTGCGATCATAAATCTCATAAAAATCAAGGGGTTGTACGAAGCGATGCGGCCTGCGGGACAGCATCCGGCCATCATGGCTACCCCCTTGACAGACCAGTTATGCTGTGGACATGTCCCATTAACGCCGCTTGACCGGCGTGCGCCATGCCCGACCTGACCAGCTTTTCGCGTGACGCGTCCTCCACCGGCCAGCGCAGTGGCCGCGAAGTCATTCCTGTCGGTGAGCTGAACCACACAATCGCCCGGTTGCTGGAGCGCAGCTTTCCGCTGGCCTGGGTGCGCGGGGAAATCTCCAACTTCACCCGCGCGGCCAGCGGCCACTGGTATTTCTCGCTCAAGGATGCGCGTGCCCAGATCCGCTGCGTGATGTTCCGCGGCCGCAACCAGCATGTCGACTTCCAGCCGCGCGAGGGCGAGGCGGTCGAGGTGCGCGCCGTGGTCACGATGTACGAGGCGCGCGGCGAACTGCAGCTCGGCGTGGAAGCGATGCGCCGCGCAGGCCTGGGCAACCTGTATGAAGCCTTCCTGCGCCTGAAGGAAAAGCTGGCGCAGGCCGGCCTGTTCGCCCCGGAGCGCAAGCGGCCGGTACCGTCGCATCCGCGCACCATCGGCGTCATCACCTCGCTGCAGGCCGCCGCCCTGCGCGATGTGCTGACCACGCTGCGCCGGCGCGCGCCGCATGTGCCGGTGGTGGTCTATCCGGTACCGGTGCAGGGGGCCGGGGCGGCCCAGAAGATTGCCGACACGATCGACCTGGCCGATGCGCGCCGTGACTGCGACGTGCTGATCCTGTGCCGCGGCGGGGGCAGCATCGAAGACCTGTGGTCGTTCAATGAAGAGGTGGTCGCGCATGCGATCGCGCGCTGCGCGCTGCCGCTGATTTCCGGCGTGGGCCACGAGACCGACTTCACCATTGCCGATTTCGTCGCCGACGTGCGCGCGCCCACGCCGACCGGCGCGGCCGAACTGGTCAGCCCCGACCGTTCGCACCTGCTGGCGCAGACCCTGCGCGGCCGCGACGCGCTGGCGCAGGCGATGCGCCGCGCGCTGGACCTGCGCGCCCAGCACCTGGACTGGCTGGCGCGGCGCGTGCGCAGTCCGCAGGCGCAGCTGCAGGAACGCCGCGCGCGCGTCGACAATCTGGCCCGACACTTGCGGTCGGCATTGCGCGACACCGTGGTGTCGCAGCGCCACCGCCAGCAAGTGCTGGCGATGCGCTGGAGCGCATGCCGTCCCGACACCGCCGCGGCGCAGGCGGATCTGGCACGGCTATGGCAGCGGCTGCAGGCCGCCGCCACGCGCGGCCACGAGCGCGCCGGCCAGCGCCTGGCACGCGCCGCCGGTGCGCTGGAACTGCTGGCGCCGCAGCGCACGCTCGAGCGCGGCTACGCGGTGCTGCTCGACCAGCGCGGACGCGCGCTGCGCTCGCCCTCCGAGATCCGCCCGGGCAGCGTGGTCGAGGCGCACCTGGCCGAGGGCGTGGCCGACCTGTCGATTGCCGGCGTGCAGGCGAAGCTGCCTGAATTCTGAGCACGCGCCATGTCCGCAACGGGTCCGATCCGCGCCCGGGATGCGTCCGGGAAAGGACGCGTAAAACCCCCGGAAACCAGCGCCAGGACAAACTAACATCGGAGCAGGGGGCATAGGCCTGCGGTTTGCGTGGGTATTACAAGTCCCCTACAATCGGCAATTCCGGACCCTACAACCCCAACCCACAGAGACAGAACAATGGAACACAAGCTCCCCCCGCTCCCGTACGCGCATGATGCCCTGGCTCCGCACATCTCCAAGGAGACGCTGGAGTTCCATCATGACAAGCACCACCAGACCTACGTCACCAACCTGAACAACCTCATCAAGGGCACCGAGTTCGAGAACGCGACCCTGGAAGAGATCGTGAAGAAGTCGTCGGGCGGCATCTTCAACAACGCTGCCCAGGTGTGGAACCACACCTTCTACTGGGATTCGCTGAAGCCCAACGGCGGCGGCCAGCCGACCGGCGCGCTCGCTGACGCCATCAACGCCAAGTGGGGCTCGTTCGACAAGTTCAAGGAAGAGTTCACCAAGGTCGCCGTCGGCACCTTCGGTTCGGGCTGGGCCTGGCTGGTGAAGAAGGCCGACGGCTCGCTGGACCTGGTGTCCACCTCCAACGCCGCCACGCCGCTGACCACCGACGCCAAGCCGCTGCTGACCTGCGACGTGTGGGAACACGCCTACTACATTGACTATCGCAATGCCCGTCCGAAGTACGTCGAGGCATTCTGGAACGTCGTGAACTGGGACTTCGCCGGCAAGAACTTCGCTGGCTGATCCACGGATCACCGTCTCATGAAAAAGGGCCGCAAGGCCCTTTTTTGTTGCGCGCTCGCCTGCGCTTCAGTCCTGCCTCGGTTGCCCGTTCGACGCCATCAGTCCGCCATCCACCGGCAAATTGATGCCCGTGACAAAGCGCGCATCGTCGCTTGCCAGGAACGCGATCACCGCGGCGATGTCTTCGGGCTCGGCGGTGCGGCCTAGCGCGATGCGGTCGCGGAAGCGCTCCAGCAGCGCTTCGTCCCCGAACATATCCCTGGTCAGGTCGGTGCGCGTCAGCGACGGGCATACGGCATTGACGCGCACGCCGTCGCGGCCATAGTCCATGGCCAGTGCGCGCGTCAGGTTGCTGACGCCGCCCTTGGCCGCGTTATAGAAGGACAGCCCCCAATCGCCGCCGAGCCCCGATACCGACGACACGTTGACGATGCACCCGCGCGACTTGAGCAGCGCGGGCATGGCCGCGCGGCAGCCGTGGAACACGCCGTCGAGGTCGATCGCGGTCACCTTGTGCCAGTCGTCCAGGCTGGCTTCGGTAATGCGGCCTTCGACCGCGACGCCGGCGTTATTCACCATCACGTCGAGCCGCTGGAACCGCTGCAGCGTCGCCGACACCAGCGCTTCGACCTGCTCCCACTGCGAAACGTCCGTGACATGCACCAGGTGGCGGCCCCCGGGCAGCGTGCCGGCGACCGTGTCGAGCTTCTCGCGCGTGCGTCCGGCCAGCACCACGCTGGCTCCTTCTTCGGCGAAGCGGCGCGTGGTCGCCGCGCCGATGCCCGATCCTGCGCCGGTCACGATGACCACCTTGTCGGTAAAGCGTTGCATGAAGTCTGCCTCCTGTGTGAAGACGCATGAAGACGCGAGTTCGAACCGATTTCAACGTCCCTTGGAATCGGGCACACGGGTCTGGTCGATGCTCGCGCCGCCGCTGCCCGTGCGCGGCTTGCCGTGCAAGCCATCGCGGTCGACCCTGCCGGCACTTTCCGATGCCGGCTTTGGCTTGTCGCGGCCAGGCAGGCCGCCGGCCGTATGCGGTTCCCTGGGCACGTCGCCCAGCTCACGCGCAAGCCCGCCGGGATTGGTCGGCGTGGCGCCCGGCGTGCTCGATGGCGCCACCTCGGCGCCCGGCGGCGGAATGGTCTGGCTGCCCTTGGGGCCCTTGTCGGTGCGCACGCCGGTGCTGTCCGCCTTCTGGGCCAGCGCGCCGCCGGCCAGCAGCGACAGCAGCGCGGCGGCGGCAAGGCGCGAGGAAATGCGGATGCGCATGACTCTCTCCTGAAGTGATGGTGTCTTGCTGTTGTTGCGCCAAGCATTTGCCGGGCCACGGATAGCACAAGGGCCCGCGTCGCCGCGTTCACTCGCCGCATCGCATTTTCTACAAGCGCTGGCGGTTCTTACAGGTGTCATCCGCGGCATGCTGTATGGCCGGGGAAGGGCCGGGCATGTTTCCGGTCCGCCGCAGCGTCGCAGCCGTGGAACGAAAGTTGCGCGCCATGGTGAAGTGGCCGCGCCGCGGCCGATGCCTCAGGAGGTGCCATGAAGCAAAGCAAGCACGCCACGTCGGGCAATCCTTCGCTCGACAAGCGCCAGGGACTGGATGACCGCGAACTGCAGGAAAACGCGGCGGAAAACCAGCGCGCGCGCGAACGCGCCGCTGCGGATTGGGAACATGCGGCTTCGCATCGCAAAGGCGAACCCGCGCCGCAGAGCGAAGAGAGGCCCGGCGAGCCCGGCCGCGGCGATTTCCCGCCTGGCGTCGGCAAGCGCGACCTGCACGACCCGGGCAGCCGCGATCCCGACGCACCGCCCACGATGAACCGTTCCTGAGTCTGGCTAGCGTTCGCCGCGCGCCAGCCGCGCGGCGGCGCGCAGGCTGCGCACGATGCGGTCGAACGCGGCCGCGCGCGCGTCGTCGGAACGCTGGCGCAGCGCGAACGAGGGATGATAGGTGGCGATGACGAGCCGGCCCTCGTGCTCGACCGGCGTGTCCATCATCGCGCCCAGCGTCACGCTCTTGCGGCCCAGCACCGCGCGCGCGGCGGTGCCGCCCAGCGCGACGATGATCGTCGGATCCACCTGCTTCAGCTCGCGCTCGAGCCACAGGTGGCAGGCTTCGATCTCCAGTTGCCCCGGCGTCTTGTGCAGCCGTCGCTTGCCGCGCAGCTCGAACTTGAAATGCTTGACCGCATTGGTCATGAACAGCTTGTCGCGGTCCAGTCCGGCCTGTTCGAGCGCATCGTCCAGCAGGCGTCCCGCCGGGCCCACGAACGGTGAGCCCTGCAGGTCTTCCTGCGAGCCGGGCTGTTCGCCCACCAGCATGATGCGGGCGTGCGACGCGCCGGCGCCGGGCACGCCCTGCGTGGCGTTGCGCCATAGCGGGCAACGCCGGCATTCATTCAGTTCGGCACGGCTGACCGGTGGTTTCCTGCGCTCGGGCATGGCATCGATATCTGGCGGTCGGAACGCAATGGCCCCGCTGCAAGGTGCACAGCAGGTTCCGCGCCATGCGCTGTCGGCGGAACGTACCGGTACGGAATTTGCCTCGCCCCAACACCTCGTGGCGGCCCGCCCGGCTGCCATACCACGCGCGGACCCGGACGCCGATTCCCAGTACGCATGCCCCAGCAACCGATAGCGCCGCCATCCCGCCGCCGCATTGCCGCGGAGCTGTTCCGTGCGATCTGGCGTTTCCGCCTGCGCGTGGTGGTGATGGCGGTGTCGCTGCTGCTGCTGGCCAAGGCCTGCGCGGTCGCGGTGCCGCTGCTGCTGAAGCTGGTGGTCGACGAAGTCACGCCGGCCGCGGCGCGGCTCGGGCTGGTGACCATGCCCGTGTTCCTGGGGCTTGGTCAGCAGGCATCGGTATCGGAAAGTTGAATCAGCCTTGCGCGGGCTCGCCGGCAGACAGCCACCAGTAGCGCTCCGGCGCGCACAGGTCGCACAGCTGCTCTTCGCCGAACATCTGCAACTGGCTCTGGTAGGCAGTGACCGCATAGCTCTTCTGCGCGAGATGCTGGCTGACCGGCAGGTTGACCGGGGTCGCATGCAGCCCCGCGCGCAGGCATTCGGCCAGCCGTTGCTGCAGCACACCGGGCAAGCGGCGGTAGATCGCGTCTTCGTAGTACAGCCACTGCACCGGCGGCGTCGATGCCGCCTGCGCTCGCGAGGGCACCAGCAGCGCGGCCCACGCCGCCGCGCGCACCTGCGCCGCCGGCATCAGCATGCGGCAGGCTTCATGCGCCAGCACATGATCGGAATGGAACAGGCCGAGCGGCGCAGCCACCATGCCGTCTGCCTGCGTCGCCAGGACGTGCTGCAAGCTGTCGGCGATCTCGCGCGGCGTATGGCGGCGGCCGTACTGGCTGTCCCAGAAATCGAGCCAGACCGGCTGCGCGCCCAGCATGCCAAGCGCGCGGTTGTCCTCGCGCCGGCGCGCGCGCACCCCCTGCTCGGCGCTGTCGAAGCCCGCGGCGCGGTCCCCGTCCGGTACCGGCACGCCGGCGGGCGGGACGCCGGCGAAGACCGTCACCACGCGCGCGCCGCGTGCCGCGGCGATCAGGCCGCCGCAGCTGAACACCGCATCGTCCAGGTGCGGTGAAATCACCGTCACCGGGCCGGCTATGTCAGTCACCATCGAATCACCCTTGCCATCGCCACTGGCAGGTTCGTGTCGCGCGCTACTTGTTGAGCACCACGGCGCGGGCTTCGCGTGCCGTGGCGGATACCGGCACCACATTGCCCGGCGCGCCCTGCGCATGCGCTTGTGCCGCGAGCCGCGCGGCGAAGTAGTCGACCGTGTGGCGCTGGCCTTCCTCAAGCGACGTGCGCGGCTCCCAGCCCAGCAGGCTTCGCGCCAGCGAGATATCGGGGCAGCGCTGGTGCGGGTCGTCCGCGGGCAGGGGGCGCATCTCGACCGGCGAACGCGAGCCGGTGGCGCGCAGCACTTCCTGCGCAATCTCCAGCATAGTCGTCTCGCGCGGATTGCCGAGGTTGACCGGCATGCCGGAAGCGGGCGCTTCCGTCAGCCGCACCAGCGCGTCCACCAGGTCGTCGACATAGCAGAAGGCGCGCGTCTGCGCGCCATCGCCATAGACCGTCAGCGGCTGCCCGGCCAATGCCTGGGTGATGAAGTTGGACACCACGCGGCCGTCCGCGGGATGCATGCGCGGCCCATACGTGTTGAAAATGCGCGCGATCCGGCCGAATGGGATGAGACGCTGCGCATGGTGGCGGGGTGCGCTGCACTCCGTTCAGCGTTTGCCGTGGAGCCGGCCATTGCCACTGGCAATGCCGCTGCCATCGCCGGCCGGCGCCGCGCGCCGGTCTTTGCGCGCGGATGTGCCGGCCGAGACTGTGCAGCAGACCAGGTAGTACGCCCGTTTCAGCGCCATCGCGGCCTGCACTTTGGAGCCCGCTCCGGCGCGGGCAAACGCCTCGTGCAAGCAGTGTTCGATGCTGTCTGCGGTGCCATGCTGCTCGAACAGGCCCTCGGGCCGCTGCGCCCAAAGCGTGAGCAGCACCCGCTGGCGTTGCGCCATCGTGTGCGAGGGCCAGACCCGGTCGCGGCTCAGCAGTTCCAGGCGGGTCGCCAGCAGGGTTTCGAGGAATATGGTGGGCCGCGCAGCACGCGTGGCGGGAGCCGGTGGCTGCAAAGCCGGTGCGTGCGCGGAGGCGGCGCCAACCGTGGGCTCGGTCTGCGCAAGCGTGTCGTGATGGAAGAAGGTCATGGCAGTGGGCGGCGCCCGCGTTTGCCACCCATGCGAAGCATGAAGTTGCGCCTCGGTGCCGGGGTCTGGTTGCGATTGCGCGCTCACTGGTAACGCTGCAAGGAGCGTTCCAGCGCGCCACGGGGACGGCAGGCGCGGCGCCGGCCAGCGCGGCGCCTGGCCCGCAGGGAGAATTGCAACCTTGCGCGTAAATCCGGCACGGGCTTCCGTTGGCGCACCGGCGAAACGGATGCCAAACGGACGCCAAACGGACGCCAAACGGACGCCAAATGGACCCCGTTGCGCCTCAGGCGACGCGCAGCTCCCGGATGGCATTCAGCAAGGCTTCCAGTGAGACCGGCTTGGTCAGGTGCGCGTCGAAGCCTGCCTGCATCGACTCGCGGATATCGTCCGGCCGGCCATAGCCGCTCAATGCAATCGCGGTCAGCTTGTGCAGGTGCGGCTGGCGGCGGATGGCGCGAATGAAGTCCAGGCCCGACATGCCGGGCATGCCGATGTCCGACAGCAGCAGGTCCGGGCAATGCTGCCCGAGACGATCCAGTGCCTCCTGCCCGCTGGTGGCAACCGACACGCTGGCGCCTTCCATTTCGAGCAGCATCTTGAAGGTCTCGACCGTGCCGGAATCGTCGTCGACCAGCAGGATCTCGGTGCCGCCCAGCGGCAGCGATGGCGCAAGCGCCGGCGCGGAGTCGGCGGCGACTTCCTCGCGCAGCGGGAGCGTTACGGTGAACACCGAACCCTTGCCGAGCCCGTCGGAATTCGCGCGCACCGTGCCGCCCTGCATGGTCACCAGCTCGCGTACCAGCGACAGGCCGATGCCAAGTCCCCCTTGCCGCGCGCTCGGCGCGGTGCCCTGGCGGAACATATCGAAGATATGCGGCAGGTTCTGCGCATCGATGCCAATGCCGGTATCGCGTATCTCCAGCACGCCGTCGCCGCCCTCTGTCACCAGCGAGACCGTGATCCTGCCGCCGGCGCTGGTGTATTTGAGCGCATTGCTGACCAGTTTCCACACCACCTGCTCGACCCGCGTCAGGTCGGCGTCGATCGCTGCTCTTGACTTCGCGTTCGATCAGGCGCAGGGAGTCGAAGGCTTCGCCGGCATCGTCGGCAAGCTTGTCGTACTCGAGCCGGTGCGTGATATCGAGCAGCGAACGGCCGATGTCGGACGGGATGATGCTGAAGACGTCGGTGGCGCGCGGCGTGTAGCGCTTGATGCACAGGTTGCGATCGACGAAGACCGTGCCGATATCGTTGGCCATGATCAGGTTCTGCAGGTCGTCGTTGATCTTGCCCGTTTCCTCGACCTTGGACTTGAGTTCGGCGTTGACGGTGGTCAGCTCCTCGTTGATCGACTGCAGTTCTTCCTTGCTGGTCTCCAGCTCTTCCGTGGTCGAGCGCAACTCTTCGTTGATCGCCTGCAGCTCTTCGTTGGAGGCCTTGAGTTCCTCGGTCGAGGTTTCCGACTGCTCGATGGTGGCCTGCAGCTGCTCCTTCGTGCGGTGCAACTCGCGTTCGAGCTGCGCGATCATCGGGTCGCGCTCGTCGGCGGCCTGGCCGCGCGGCGTTGCGCTCATGCTGTCCTCGACCTCGTCGAACAGCACCAGCACGAAGTCGCCGTTGGCCTCGGCGTCGTGTACCGGGCGTGCCGTCATGTTGACGAAGAAATGCCTGCCGTCGCGTTCGAGCTGTACGCGCCGGGCCTCGACGCTGTGGTGCTGGCGGGCAGTCCGTCGAACAACTGGATCAGGGCTTCAATGCCCCCTGCGGACGCCCCAATCCCGACCGCCGGAAAGGCGAGCTGGCTGTGCAGGGGGTGTTCACGATTCTTGGCCATCGCTGCGTGGATAACTTAAGTGCGCCGGCCGAGTGCGGCGCTATCCCGCGCAAGGCATCGAAGAGCGTATGTTCGAGAGCGCCATTGGCGGCCTGGCGCAGCGTCGAGATGCCGAAGGCATGTCCGGTGTGGCAGCGGAAGCGCGGCGGCACGGCGTCGCGCACTTGCCATAGCGTGCCGCCGCATTCAGGGCACGTCAGCACCGAAAGCAGCGCGATCTTGTCCACGGCCCCGATTGAGGACGGACCCAGCGTCATGCTGTTCTCGATGCGCAGCGATTCGGGCGATTCGGGCGATTGGGGCGATTCGGGCGATTCGGGCGATTGGGGCGATTGGGGCGATTCGGCGAGCGGGCCTGCCGCGCAGCCGGCCAGTTCCACCAGCTTGGGCGCGATCTCCGCCAGCGGCAGCACATAGTCGGGAGGAGAGGCGCGGATGGCGTTGCGCGGCATGTCGGCGGCGAAAGCGCTGTCGGGATCCTGCACGATGGTCACGCCGCCGCACTCGCGCACCGCGCGCAGGCCGGCCGCGCCGTCGTCGAGCTGGCCGGTCAGCACCGCCGCCACCACGCGGTTGCCGCGCGCCACGGCCGCGCTGCGGAACAGCGGGTCGATCGCTGGCCGTGCAAAGTTCTCCTTCGGCCCGCGCACCAGCTGCACATGCTTGTCGACGATCATCAGGTGTTGGTCGGGTGGCGCCACGTAGATTGCGCCGGGCCGCAGCGGCTCGCCATCGCGGGCGTGGCGGGCCGGCAGAGGCCCGACGCTGGCCAGCATGTCCGGCAGCATGCTAGGGTTGGCGCCGATGTGCAGCACGGCGAGTACGGCCGCGTCCAGGTCCGGCGGCAAGCCGGCGGCGATATCCCGCAGCGCATTGACGCCGCCGGAGGAGGTGCCCAGGACTATGGTGTCGCGCTTCATGGGATCTCGGGTTGGTTTCAGGCTGCTGCCGGCAGCCGGAATCGAGCGGCAGGCTGCCGGTCTACTCCGCGGTGGATACCTCTGCCGGCACTTCGCGCTCGGCAGCGGCGCCGGTGTCGGATGGCTGGACGATGGCCGGCGCCGCCGCGCGTATCCGTAGCACGGTCTGGCGTGAAGTGTTGAAGCGCCGCGCCGTTTCGCTGACCGACTGGCCTTCCGCCAGCAAGCGCAGGATGGCATCGCGCTCGTCGGGCTTGTGCTTGGGCGGGCGTCCGACCGCACGACCCATGGCCTTGGCCGCAGCCAGGCTGTCGCGCACGCGCGCGCTGCGCGTGCTGCCCTCCAGCGCGGCCACCGCGCGCAGCACCATGACAGCTTCAGGCGGCGCGGGGCTGGACAGGTTGGCGCGGCCGAGTTGCACGCAGTGCAGCGCCACGCCGAGCAGGTGGAACTTGCGGACCGTGCCCAGCACTTCCTGCACGCTCCAGCCCAGGCAGCTCAGCTGCATCGTCACCAGCGTATCGCCGGCCCGCACCCGTTGCAGCAGCGACAGCATCCGCGGCCGTTCGGCCGCGGGCACCGAGGCCGGCTCGCACTCCCAGAAAGCGCGGCGCAGGTCGACGGTATAGCCGGCCCGGTCGGCTATGCGCATTTCATCTTCCATCGCTTCGAGGTCACGGGCGCGGTTCGAGTAGATGAAGGTAGACGTCATGAGGCTTCCTCGTTCTGGTTTTCGTCTCCGGTCGCACGGCTGGGCGTCCCTCGGGGCAAGCCGGGCAGGCGACCTGTTTCTTCTGATTAGCAAAACTCGTCCCAGCTGCGGGGGTGGCAAGATAGTGACGGTAAACGTGCGTATGTGCGCATTTTTGCTGTGTACGTAACGCAAGTTCTACGTACCCTTTACGGTCGCTCTGCAACGGCACGAGGTCGGCAGCTGCGCGCCCTCGGCGCGGCCACGCCCTTGAGCTTGGCCGAGGCGGCGCGCGCCTTGGCGGGCACAAATAACAACCCTTCGCGCAGGAATTGCAATGATTACCGTGCGCGCGTGCCGGATCCGTGCCGTCGTTGCCCTGTGTCCCACCGTGTGCGCGTCGGGCACAGAACCTGCCTGCACGGTGGCACAGCCGGGCAAGACCGGCTTCCCACTCAAGTTCCCAGGAGGCAATCGTGGACAAGTCGAAGATCCCCGCAGACCAGGCCGACGCCATCGGCGCATTGATGGACGATCACCGCGCGGTCAAGAAACTGTTCAAGGCGTTCAAGGACACCGACGACCGCGATGAGAAGGAATCGATCGCGCTCGAGGTCTGCCGCCAGCTGACCGTGCATGCCACCATTGAGGAGGAAATCTTCTACCCGGCGCTGCGCGGCGTCGGCGATGACATCGACGACATCCTGGACGAAGCGCAGGTCGAGCACCAGGTTGCCAAGGACCTGATAGCGGCGATCGAGGAAGACCCGGCCGGCGATATGCTCGCAGCAAACTTCACGGTGCTGTCCGAGTACGTCTCCCACCATATCGAGGAAGAGGAAGGCGAACTTTTCAAGAATGCGATCAAGGAGAAGGTCAACCTGCGCGACGTGGCTGAGGCCATGGCGGCGCGCAAGGAAGAACTGATGCAGCAAACCGCTTGATTTCCGGGACCGCTCCCATCCCCGGATGCAATTTGCCAGCAGAAGCGGCACGGTGCGGACTTCAGGCGATTTGAATAAGTCGCGCAAGGCCGCGCCACCCGCGCGGCTTGCCAAGCGGCTACGATGACGCAGTGTTTACCGCCGTACCGCGTTTGCCCATGACCTTTGTCGTGACGGATGCCTGCATCCAGTGCCGCCATACCGATTGCGTGGAAGTCTGTCCGATGACGTGTTTCCACGAAGGACCCAACTTCCTCGCCATCGACCCCGACCAGTGCATCGACTGCTCGATGTGCGTGCCGATGTGCCCCGTGGGCGCCATCTATTCGGAGCATGACCTGCCCGACGACAAGCGCCATTTCATCGCGCTGAACGCCGAACTGTCGCGCCGGCCGGACTGGCCGCCGCTGCTGCAGGCCAAGGGTCCGATCGCCGGCCACGAGCAATGGGCGGACCATCCTGACCGCCTGGCGTTGCTGGTGCGCTAGCGCGTGCCGGCGTAGTCGGGAAACGCTTCGTCCAGCGTCAGCACGCTGCCGGTCAGCGTGCCGTCATAGCCCGGCAGCGCATTGACGCGCTGGCGGAAGGCCTCGCTGGTCAGCGCGCCGACCGCGCCCGACAGCGCCGCGCTGCGCAGCATCGATTTTTCGATGGCGAAGAAGTAGCGCTCCTTGATCACCGGCTCGAACCCAAGCCCGAACCGCCGCGCCGCGGTTTCCACGCCGAAGCCCACATCCGCCATGCCGCTGCCGATATACGCCGCCACCGCGGCGTGGGTGAACTCGCCGTTGCTGTAGCCCTCGATCCGTGCCGGGTCGATATGGCGCGCGGCCAGCATCAGGTCAAGCAGCAGCCGCGTGCCCGAGCCCACCTGCCGGTTGACGAAGCGCACCTCGCCCCGGGTCAGGTCTTCCAGCGTGCGGATCCCGAGCGGGTTGCCCGGGCGCACGAACAACCCCTGGCTGCGCACCGCCAGGTGCACCAGGCAGTGCGTGTCGGGCTTGAGCCAGGTGGTGAAGTGGCGCCACATGCCGTGCTCGAACTCGCCCACCGGCACATGGAAGCCGGCGATATCGCACGCTCCCGCGGCCAGTGCCGCCACCGCCTCGACGCTGCCGCAGTACTTCAGGTCGTGCCGCACGTGCTGCTCGTCGAGGAAGTCGCGCAGCGCCGCCACCGCGAAGCCGTGGCTGGCATGCAGCCGGACCGCGGCCCCGGACTGTTCCATCAGCTTCTTCAGTTCGATTTCCAGCTCGGAGGCCAGGCTGTCCAGCGTCGGCGACAGGCGCGCGCCGATGCGCTTGCTGGCCCACACCAGCTGCTGCGCCAGCGGCGTCAGCGCGCTGCCGCGCCCGCGGGTCTTGTCGATCAGCGGGCCGCCAAATAGCGCCTCGGCATCGCGCAGGATGCCCCAGGCGTAGCGGTAGGACAGCGACACCGCCTGGGCGGAGTGACTGATGCTGCCCGATTCCTCGATATGGCCGAGCAGGGCAACCAGCCGCGACACGTCGAGCGCCTCGGCGCCGTCGGGGCCGTCGTCGCGGATTTGCAGGTGGGGGAGGATCGAGATACGGAGCATATGAAAAAAATAGCTTATTGATCGACCGTTGTCACTCTCTTATATTGCATTCCACGGCCTTGGCAGCGTAGCTGACAGGTCGGAAATAGGAAAAAAATAGCATATAAGGGGTGCGGACGGCAGTGCCTGCCAGCCCCAGCGACCCCACAGGAGACGCCATGCCAGACATCGCTCCCAACGCCCAGGCCTCCGCGGCCGCGATCGACGCCATCGTCGCCGCGCGGCAAGACATGCCGGGCGCATTGCTGCCGATCCTGCACGAGATCCAGGACACGCAGGGCCATATCCCGGACGCCGCCGTGCCGGTGATCGCCCGCGCGCTGAACCTGTCGCGGGCCGAGGTGCATGGCGTGATCACCTTCTACCACCACTTCCGCCAGCAGCCGGCCGGGCGCCATGTGATCCAGGTGTGCCGCGCCGAAGCCTGCCAGGCGGTCGGCGCCGAGGCGCTGGCCGACCACGCCAAACGTGCGCTGGGGTGCGGCTTCCATGAAACCACCGCCGACGGCGCGGTCACGCTGGAGCCGGTGTACTGCCTGGGCCAGTGCGCGTGCGGCCCGGCCGTGATGGTCGGTGAGCGGCTGCACGGTTATGTCGATGCGAAGCGCTTCGATGCACTGGTGCGGTCGCTGCGCGAAGCGCAGGCCGCCAACGAAACCGCGGAGGCCCAGGCATGAGCGCCACTGTCAACACCATCTTCGTGCCACGCGATTCCACCGCGCTGGCGCTCGGGGCCGATGAAGTCGCCCGCGCGATCGAACGCGAGGCGGCCCGCCGCGGCGAAGCGGTGCGCATCGTCCGCAACGGCTCGCGCGGCATGTTCTGGCTGGAGCCGCTGGTCGAGGTGCAGACCGAAGCGGGACGCGTGGCCTATGGCCCGGTCAGCGCGGCAGACGTGCCGTCGCTGTTCGACGCGGGCCTGCTGCAGGGCGGCGCGCATGCGCTGGCGCTTGGCCTGACCGAGGAGATCCCGTTCCTGAAGAAGCAGGAGCGCCTGACCTTTGCCCGCATCGGCATCACCGACCCGCTGTCGCTGGACGATTACCGTGCGCACGAGGGCTTTGCCGGCCTGGAGCGCGCGCTGTCGATGACGCCCGCCGAGATCGTGCAGGAAGTCACCGATTCCGGCCTGCGCGGCCGCGGCGGCGCCGCCTTCCCGACCGGCATCAAGTGGAAGACGGTGCTGGGCGCACAGTCGGCCATCAAGTACATCGTGTGCAATGCCGACGAAGGCGACTCGGGCACGTTCTCCGACCGCATGGTGATGGAAGACGACCCGTTCATGCTGATCGAAGGCATGATCATTGCCGGCCTCGCGGTGGGCGCCGAGCAGGGCTACATCTACTGCCGTTCCGAATACCCCCACGCCATCGCCGTGCTGGAAAGCGCGATCGCCATCGCCAACGCAGGCGGCTGTCTGGGCGACGATCTGCGCGGCAGCGGCAAGCGCTTTCACCTTGAAGTGCGCAAGGGCGCAGGCGCCTATGTCTGCGGCGAGGAAACCGCGCTGCTGGAAAGCCTGGAAGGCAAGCGCGGCGTGGTGCGCGCCAAGCCGCCGCTGCCGGCGCTGGAGGGTTTGTTCGGCAAGCCTACCGTGATCAACAACGTGATCTCGCTGGCCACCGTGCCGGTGATCCTGGCGCGCGGCGCGCAGTACTACCGCGACTACGGCATGGGCCGTTCGCGCGGCACGCTGCCGTTCCAGCTTGCCGGGAATATCAAGCAGGGCGGGCTGGTGGAAAAAGCGTTCGGCGTCACGCTGCGCGAGTTGCTGGTCGACTACGGCGGCGGCACCCGCAGCGGCCGCGCCATCCGCGCGGTGCAGGTGGGCGGCCCGCTCGGCGCCTACCTGCCGGAGTCGCGCTTCGACGTGCCGCTGGACTACGAGGCCTTTGCCGCGTTCGGCGGCGTGGTCGGCCACGGCGGCATCGTGGTGTTCGACGAGACCGTCGACATGGCCAGGCAGGCGCGCTACGCGATGGAGTTCTGCGCGATCGAATCCTGCGGCAAGTGCACGCCGTGCCGGATCGGCTCGACCCGCGGCGTCGAGGTGATGGACCGCATCATCGCCGGCGACGAGCCGCAGGAAAGCGTCATCCGGCACGTCAAGCTGGTGCGCGACCTGTGCGACACCATGCTGTACGGCTCGCTCTGCGCGATGGGCGGCATGACGCCTTACCCGGTGCTGTCCGCGCTCAATGAATTCCCCGAGGACTTCGGCCTCGCTCCTAACCAGGCCAAGGCGGCTTAAGCCGACATTGTCTGACGCCAGAACAGAACACGGGAGACAAAACATGGACTGCCGCGATGTGATCGACTTCGGTACCCCCGCCAGCGAATCGACCGAGATGGTCACCCTTGAAGTCGACGGCGTCAGCGTCACCGTGCCCGCCGGCACGTCGGTGATGCGCGCCGCGATGGAAGCCGAGATCGCCGTGCCCAAGCTGTGCGCGACCGACAGCCTCAAGGCCTTCGGCTCGTGCCGCCTGTGCCTGGTCGAGATCGAAGGGCGCCGCGGCTATCCGGCCTCGTGCACCACGCCGGTGGAAGCCGGCATGAAGGTGAAGACGCAGAGCGACAAGCTCGCCGACCTGCGCCGCGGCGTGATGGAACTGTATATCTCCGACCACCCGCTAGACTGCCTGACCTGCCCGACCAACGGCAACTGCGAGCTGCAGGACATGGCCGGCGTGGTGGGGCTGCGCGAGGTGCGCTACAACGACGGTGGGCCTGACGTTGGCACAAGCGCAAAGCCCATCGCCACGCACACCGCGCTGAAGAAGGATGAATCGAATCCCTACTTCACCTATGACGCCTCGAAGTGCATCGTCTGCAACCGCTGCGTGCGCGCCTGCGAAGAGACGCAAGGCACCTTCGCGCTGACCATCAGCGGACGCGGGTTCGATTCCCGCGTCTCGCCCGGCACCAGCCAGTCGTTCATGGAGTCGGACTGCGTCTCGTGCGGCGCCTGCGTGCAGGCTTGCCCGACCGCGACGCTGACCGAGACCTCGGTGATCAGGCTGGGCCAGGCCTCGCACAGCACCGTCACCACGTGCGCTTACTGCGGCGTGGGCTGCTCGTTCAAGGCCGAGATGAAGGGCAACGAGGTCGTGCGCATGGTCCCGTACAAGGACGGCAAGGCCAATGAGGGCCACGCCTGCGTCAAGGGCCGCTTTGCCTGGGGCTATGCCACGCACAAGGACCGCATCCTCAAGCCGATGATCCGCGCGAAGATCACCGACCCGTGGCGCGAAGTGTCGTGGGAAGAGGCGATCGGCTACGCGGCTTCGGAGTTCAAGCGCATCCAGGCGAAGCACGGCAAGGATTCGATCGGCGGCATCGTGTCGTCGCGCTGCACCAACGAAGAGGGCTACCTGGTACAGAAGCTGGTGCGCGCCGCCTTCGGCAACAACAACGTCGACACCTGCGCGCGCGTGTGCCATTCGCCCACCGGTTATGGCCTGAAGCAGACGCTGGGCGAATCGGCCGGCACGCAGACCTTCAAGTCGGTGGAAAAGGCCGACGTGATCATGGTGATCGGCGCCAACCCGACCGACGGCCATCCGGTGTTTGCCTCGCGCATGAAGAAGCGGCTGCGCGCCGGCGCGAAGCTGATCGTGGTCGATCCGCGCCGCATCGACCTGGTCGACTCGCCGCATATCCGCGCCGATTTCCACCTGCAACTGCGTCCGGGTACCAACGTCGCGCTGGTGACGTCGCTGGCACACGTGATCGTCACCGAAGGGCTGCTCAACGACGCCTTTATCGCCGAGCGCTGCGAGGACCGCGCGTTCAACCAGTGGCGCGATTTTGTCGCGCTGCCGGAGAACTCGCCGGAGGCGATGGAAAGCGTCACCGGCATCCCGGCGGAACAATTGCGCGGCGCCGCGCGCCTGTACGCCACCGGCGGCAACGCCGCGATCTACTACGGCCTGGGCGTGACCGAGCATGCGCAGGGTTCGACCACCGTGATGGGCATCGCCAACCTGGCCATGGCCACCGGCAATATCGGCCGCGAGGGCGTGGGCGTGAACCCGCTGCGCGGGCAGAACAACGTGCAGGGCTCGTGCGATATCGGCTCGTTCCCGCATGAGCTGCCGGGCTATCGCCACGTATCGGACTCGACCGTGCGCGGCCTGTTCGAGGCCGCGTGGAATGTCGAGATCAGCCCGGAGCCGGGCCTGCGCATCCCCAACATGTTCGAGGCCGCGCTTGGCGGCAGCTTCAAGGGCCTGTACTGCCAGGGCGAGGACATCGTCCAGTCCGACCCGAACACGCAGCATGTGTCCGAAGCGCTGTCGTCGATGGAATGCATCGTGGTGCAGGACATCTTCCTGAACGAAACCGCCAAGTACGCGCATGTGTTCCTGCCGGGCTCGTCGTTCCTGGAAAAGGACGGCACCTTCACCAATGCGGAGCGCCGCATCTCGCGCGTGCGCAAGGTGATGCCGCCCAAGGCCGGCTACGCCGACTGGGAAGCCACCATCCTGCTGGCCAATGCGCTCGGCTACCCGATGGACTACACCCACCCGTCGCAGATCATGGACGAAATCGCGCGCCTGACGCCCACGTTCTCCGGCGTCAGCTACAAGCGGCTGGACGAACTGGGCAGCATCCAGTGGCCCTGCAACGCCGATGCGCCGGAAGGCACGCCGACCATGCATATCGACGCCTTCGTGCGCGGCAAGGGCAAGTTCATCATCACCAAGTACGTGCCGACCACCGAGAAGATCACGCGCGCCTTCCCGCTGATCCTGACCACCGGCCGCATCCTGTCGCAGTACAACGTGGGCGCGCAGACGCGGCGCACGGACAACGTCTACTGGCACGCCGAGGACCGGCTGGAAATCCATCCGCACGACGCGGAAGAGCGCGGCATCAAGGATGGCGACTGGGTCGGCGTGCAGAGCCGCGCGGGCGATACGGTGCTGCGCGCCATTGTCAGCGAGCGCATGCAGCCGGGCGTGGTCTACACCACCTTCCACTTCCCGGAATCCGGCGCCAACGTGATCACCACCGACAACTCGGACTGGGCCACCAACTGTCCGGAATACAAGGTCACCGCGGTGCAGGTGATGCCGGTGGCGCAGCCGTCGGCCTGGCAGCAGCAGTACCACGACTTCAACGCGCAGCAACTGCAGTTGCTGGAAGCGGCCAGCGCGGACCCGACACAAACCGCGGCGCAGGCGGCGAACTGAGCGGAGGGCAACATCATGATGCGCTGCATGCAGTCACCACAGGCCCCTCCCGACACGTCGGCCATGCCGGACGAGATGCCGACCCACAGCACCTTTGCCGTCAGCCGCTGGCGGCAGGGCGAGATCTCGCTCAGCCCCGACGAGGTCGCCGAGGAGGTGCCGGTCGCGCTGGAATACAACGGCATCTCGCATGCGGTGATGCTCGCCACGCCGGCCGACCTGGAGGACTTCGCGCTCGGCTTCAGCCTGAGCGAAGGCATCGTGCCGACGGCGCGCGATGTCTATGACATCGAAGTCGACATGCGCGAGCACGGCATCGCGGTGCGGCTGGAAATCGCCTCGGAAGCGTTCATGCGGTTGAAGGACCGCCGGCGCTCGCTGGCGGGGCGCACCGGCTGCGGGCTGTGCGGGACCGAATCGCTGGAGCAGGTGATGCGCACCCCGGCGCCGGTGCACAGCGCAGCCAGCTTCCATACCGACGTGATCCAGGCCGCGTTCGTGCAGCTCCAGTTGCGCCAGGCATTGCAGCACGACACCGGCGCCACCCACGCCGCCGCGTGGCTGCGTGCCGACGGCCATGTATCGCTGGTGCGCGAAGACGTGGGGCGCCACAATGCGCTCGACAAGCTGGCCGGAGCGCTCGCGCGCAGCGTCGAGGACATCTCCACGGGCGCGGTCCTGGTCACCAGCCGGGCCAGCTACGAAATGGTGCTGAAGACCGCCGCCATCGGCGCCGGGGTGCTGGCGGCAGTGTCGGCGCCGACGGCGCTGGCGGTGCGGCTGGCCGAGCAGGCCAATGTCACGCTGGCCGGGTTCGTGCGCGCCGGCGCGCACGTGGTCTATGCCCATCCACAACGCCTGCAACACGGCCTGCAACACGAAGCGAGCCTCGCATGAACGTCGACAACCTGATCACCATGGCCAACCAGATCGGCAGCTTCTTCGAGGCGATGCCCGATCGCGAGGAGGCGGTCTCCGATATCGCCGGGCATATCAAGCGCTTCTGGGAGCCGCGCATGCGCAGGGCCTTGCTGGGGCACGTCGATAGCGAATCCGGCACCGGGCTGGACGCGATCGTCCAGGAAGCGCTGGCCCGGCATCGGAGCGTGCTGGAATAGCGCAGTCCGCCCGCGATCCGGTAAACCAGGGTCGCTAGCTGCTGCTGCCGTATTCCAGCTTCGGATACCAGTCGCCGCCGCGGCCTTCGGGCGTGGTATCCAGCAACGTCCAGAGCGGGTCGAGGTCCGGCGCGCCGCGCGGATCCTGTCCGGGGTCGGCCGTGAGGGCATACATCTCGCCGCTCCAGAAGTGCCGGATCTTGCCGTCGCGGCGCGTGAAGACCGTGTAGCCAGGCACGTCACCGTCTTCCGGGCTGACATAGTCGCGCGTGAATGCGCCGTCGACGTCGGCATAGACCTTCAGCCTGGTCCAGCCGCGCTCCTTCTTCGCCCGCAGCAGGCGTTCGACCGGCGAGCGGGCCACCATTGCCAGCGCCACGCGCTGCTCGATATCCGGCACCTTGTGGTCCCATGATCCCATCAGCGATGTGCACATCGGGCAAGGCCGTTCGCGCTGCGGCCCGAACATGTAGCTGTAGACCACCAGGGTGTCCCTGTCGCCGAACAGTTCTTCCAGCGTCACGGGACCGTGTTCGCCCTGGAAGGTGTAGCGCCTGGTGACTTCGCCGCCGGGCGGCAGCTTGCGGCGTTGCGCGGCAACGCGTTCGATATGCCGCCGCAGTTCGATCTCTTCGGCCAGCAGCGCATTGCGCGCCTTGCGGTACTCGGCACTTTCGTTGGGGAAATGAACCGGATTGCGTTGCGCCAGGTCCGCGGCCGGGGTGAGTGTTGACTTGTCTTCCATGTCGGCCCTCCTTGTCAGGCTAGCGTCTCGGAACAGCCATGCAAGGTGCGCTGCCCGCCACCAGGCGGGCGCCGCGGATGGCATGGCCTGTCATGGTTGGTGCGCGTCCGGCACGGAATCGTTCCCACGCCGGGCGTCGGGCATCACTTCAGGCGCAAGGGCTCCAGCAGCGCCCCGTCATATTCGGGATGCGAAATCCTGCCCAGCTCCAGCATGCGCCGCAGGATATAGACCTGCCGCTGCCGCGCCCGGCGCGGATTGGCGACCGGGTTGTTCGCCGAGGGCGCCTTGGGCAGGCCGGCCAGCATCGCTGATTCGGCCAGCGACAGTTGCGCCAGCGGCTTGCCGAAATAGGTCCGCGCCGCATCGGCGAAGCCATATGCGCCCTGGCCGAGATAGATCTTGTTCAGGTACAGCTCGAGGATCTCGTCCTTGCTCAGCGCGTCCTCGATCCGGTATGACAGCAGCACCTCGTACAGCTTGCGCGTATAGGTCTTGTCGCGCGACAGGTAGAAGTTCCGCGCCACCTGCATGGTGATGGTCGATGCGCCCTGCGACAGGTCGTCCGAGAGGTTGGCGACGCCGGCGCGGACCACGCCGACGTAGTCGATGCCGTCATGCACGTAGAAGCGCTCGTCCTCGATCGCCACCACGGCGTCGATCAGCTCGCGCGGATAGCGCGACAGCGGGACATAGCCAGCGGTGCGGCGGAAATCCGTCAGCGCGTCCAGCGACGGCAGCTGCCGCTGGACGGCGAGGAGGGCAACGGAGGCAAGCAGCGCGCCGCCGACCACGGCGAGCACCAGCAGCTTGACGAAGGCGGACCAGAGACTTTTCATGCGGCGTATTGTGCCAGCCGCGGGCGGCGCGGAGCGAGTCCCTGCTGTCCCTCTCGCGCGCGGCGGGTGGCGCCGCGGCGGTCAGCCTTTCGGCACCGGTAAGCCTACCGCCTGTGCCAGCTGTTCCAGGTTGCGCCAGATCGCCGGATTGATGTCGATGGCGTCGGCCGCTGCTCCCGGTTGGCCGCCTCGAACTCGCCCGGATACTGCACGCGGTCGAATCCCGGCGCCGTCGGTGTGTCGTGCAGGCATTTGACGAACGCCTCCACCTCCGCGCTTTCCCGGCTCAGGCCGAGGTCAATACGCCGTGAGGAGTCCATGATGAAACTCTCCCTTGATTCCGCCCGCCGTTTTGCGCGTGACCTGCTGGTGGCGCAGTCGGTACCCGAGGACATCGCCGACGACGCATGGCGTCCTCATGGCGTCCTCATACCCAGCCCAGCCAGCGCCAGTACGTTGCCGCGAACAGCAGCATCAGGGCATAGCCGACGATGGTGATCGGGATGCCGATGCGCGCGAACTGGCGGCCATTGAAGGTCTCGGTGCCCAGGCACACCATGTTCTGCGGCGCGTTGATCGGCAGGATAAAGCCGAAGCTCACGGTAAAGCCCAGCAGCATGGTGATGCCGACGCGGTTGATGTCGCCCGGCAGTGTCTGCAGCACCGAGATCAGGATCGGCAGCAACGCCGCGGTCAGTGCGGTGGCGCTGGCAAAGCCCAGGTGGATCAGGATCAGGAATGCCGCCAGGATGGCGAACACCACCACCGCGCCCTGCGTGGCCAGGCCGGAATGCGTCACCACGAACTCGCCGAGCCACTGGCCGGCCTTGGTGGACAGCAGCGCCGTGCCCAGGCTGATGCCAACGCCGAACACGATCAGCGTGCCCCACGGCGTGCGCTGCTGCATGGTCTTCCAGTCCATCACGCCGATGCGCGGCAGCATCAGGATCACCAGGCCCACAAAGGTTACCGTGGCGGTATCGAAGCTGTGCAGCTTGCCTTCGGTGGCCCAGAACAGCAGCAGGCCGATCGACACCGCGGCCAGCCGCTTCTGCGGGGCGGTCATCGGCCCCAGGACGGACAGTTCGCGCTGCACGGCTTCCTTGCCGCCGGGAATGGCTTCGGTCTCGGGCGGCAGCAGCCAGCGCACCAGGAAGAAAAGCACCACCGACATGACCATCGCCCATGGCGCGCCCGCGATCAGCCATTGCAGCCACGTGATCCGCTCACCGAGCAGCTTGTCCATGAATCCCACCGTCAGCAGGTTCTGCGCGGCGGCGGTCTGGATGCCGACGTTCCAGATGCTGGTGGCCTGCGCCACCGTGATCATGATGCCGGCGGCGATATTCGATTTCTTGTCGACGCCGAACGCGGCGATCACGCCCATCATGATCGGCACCACGCAGGCGCTGCGCGCGGTGGCGCTCGGCACCACCAGGCTCAGCGCGATGGTGACGGCGATCGTGCCGACCAGGATGCGGCGCGTGCTGGTGCCGATGGCCGACAGCGTCACCAGCGCGATGCGCCGGTCCAGCCCGGTCACGGTCATGGCCGCGGAAATGAACAGCGCCGCAGCCACCAGCGCCAGCGCGGTGTTGGAGAAACCGGCCAGCGCCATGCCCAGCGCCCGGGAGGTGCCGTACTGCACGCTGGGATCGTTGACCGTCGGCGCGAAGCCGATCAATCCGGCCATCAGCGACGTGATCATGATCGCGCTGGTCTCGTACGAGACCGCCTCGGTGATCCACACCACGATGGCGAAGGCAAGGATGGCCAGCATGCGCTGGCCGGCAATGGTCAGGCCTTCGGGCTGCGGGATCGCGAGTACGCCGAGCAGCACGGCGACGGCGACGAACAGGCCCCAGTGCAGCGTCATCTTGGGCGCGGCGGCGCTGGCGGTTGCAGCGGTAGCCGGGTCCGTGGGCGGAGCGGGTGAGGCAGGGGAGGCTGGTGAAGCGTGAGAGGTATCGGGCATCGCCGTTATCCTTTTCGTTGACGATCCTTGTCGAATATCTCGACACGGCGCTCGACACGGCGTACTGGCGATCCGGTGCGGCGGGCCGGCAACCGGGCCGGCGGGGCATTGTCGGCCGCGAGGCGGCATCCGCGTCTGGCTTGCTCCAGCGGCCGGGCTTCTGGCCTGGCCGCCGCGTTCGACATGATAGGAATTGTCCGAGCCGGCAGGGGGTGATGTCGAGGTTTCCAAGCGCCTCATTGCGCCAGCAATGATTCAGATCAAGTTCCGCTTCGGACGACGAAATCTTGCGGCGGATTTGTTATCCCATCTGTAAAGGCAGGCGCCACAAGGCGTGGCGGGCGATGCGGCGCACGCGCCGCCGGGGCCGCCCAGCCAGGTGATGCATGCGTCGGGGCGATCTGAAATAATTGGAGCCGATGATGAAGGTTTTAGTACGCGGGCTGAAGGCAGGACTCAGCGCCACGGCGCTGCGCCAGGCACTGGCGAAGTACGCCAGCATCCGCTCGGTCGAACTGGTCGAGGCCGGCGACCCGAAGCGTCCGTGGGCCTGGGTCGATATCGACGCCAGCGCGCTGGCGGTGTGGAAGCTGGTGGCGCGGCTGGACCGGCGCTATGTCGCCGGCTGCCACCTGCGCTGGCATGTGCCGGCCTACCGCTGCCGCTGACCCTGGCCGCTGACCTTGGATTCACGCGGCTGCCGGGTCCGCATCGATAAAAAAACAGTCAGGGAGCAACAATGAACAAATGGTTCCGATGGGCGTTTCCACAGGGCCACGCGGTCGTGTCGCCAGGACCAGCGGCACCGGACAGCACGGCCGGCAACGCGGCGCTGGAATTCGACACCATCAGCAATGCGCGTGACCTTGGCGGCCTGCGCGGTGCCGCCGGACGCCGCGTGCGCAGCGGCCGGCTGTATCGCAGCGGCAACCCGGCGCTGGCCAGCACGGCCGACCTGGACCGGCTGCATGCGCTCGATCTCGACGTGGTGGTCGACTTCCGCTCTCCCGGCGAGAAGTCGCCGGACGAGGCTGGCTTCGGTGCGCGCTTCAACTGGGTGGCGGTGCCGGTGCTGGACGGCAGCATGGCGATGGACGTGCTGATGCCGCGCCTGCGCGCCAGCACGCCGGTGCAGATCGACGGCTTCATGCTGGAGGTCTACCGCGATTTCCCGGTGCGCTACCGCGACGCCTTCGGCGGCTTCATGCAGACCGCGCAAGAGGGCAAGACGCTGCTGTTCCACTGCACCGCGGGCAAGGACCGCACCGGCTTTGCCTCGCTGCTGCTTCTGTCGGCGCTGGGCGTGGCGCAGGACGATATCCTGGCCAATTACCTGGAATCGAACCAGCGCAATGCACGCTTCAACGAAACGGCGCTGGCACGCATGGCGCGGCTGGGTGTAAGCGCCGAGGCCATGATGCCGCTGCTCGAAGTCCGTGCCAGCTATCTCGATGCCTCGCTGCAGGCGATCGAGCAGGGCTGGGGCAGCGTCGACAACTACCTGGGCGATGCGCTTGCCGTCGACGTCGCGCAGCTGCGCGCGCACTACCTGGAAGGATGAGGAACGGCGACCCATGCTTGAACTCCAGGGAGCCATCTGGTTCCGCTCCGGCTCGCAGGACTGGGGCGGCAAGGACCGCATCGCGCTGCTCGCCGCCATCGGCGAGCACGGTTCGATCACCGCGGCCGCGCGCGCGGTCGGCATCAGCTACAAGGCAGCGTGGGACGCCATCGACCTGATGAACAACAGCGCCGGAGAAGCGCTGGTCGTGCGCGCCGCCGGCGGCAAGGGCGGCGGCGGCACGCGCCTGACGGCGCGCGGCGAGCAGCTGATCCGCACCTACCGCGCGCTGGAGG
>Ga0102589_1000574_pt1 | contig 69441 bp, 61 predicted proteins | sample AraplaMF_Col_mLB_FD_76858 | JGI IMG/M metagenome (GOLD analysis project Ga0102589, IMG submission 76858) | Arabidopsis root microbial communities from the University of North Carolina, USA - plate scrape MF_Col_mLB | ecosystem: Host-associated > Plants > Roots > Endosphere | place: USA...
TCTCATGGCGGCGCGCGAGCACATGCTGGATGGCACGGTGGAGATCGACCATTTTCATCTCGGTGGGCGAGCAAGAATAAATCCGGACGATCCACCGCCTGGACGAGGCCGAAAAGGCCTACCGAATACCCAGAAGACGCCTGTCATGGTGATCGTTCAACGGCCAGATGACATCACACCCGGCACTCCGGCCGGTGACGCGCGTGCTGCGGTGGTGACTGGTCTGTCGCTCCGTGCAGCGGCGCGCGCCGCCGAAGCGCAGATCGACCCCGACGCCTGCTTGATGAGCGATGAGGCGACAGCGTTCATGGCCCTTGGCGAGAGCTATGCCAGACATGACACTGTGAAGCATTCCAGCCGCGAATACGTTCGTGACGCCGTTCATGTCAATTCGGTCGAAGGTTTCAATGCCCGCGTCCGCCGCACAATTGCCGGCGTCTTTCATCACATCAGCCCGCAGCACGCCGACCTGTATTTCCACGAGATCGGTTTCCGCTGGTCACAGCGCATTGTGACTGGCCAGGCTGTGCGGAAAAGCCGAAATGGCAGGGAACGCATGAAAACCCTTTGGTCACGCGTGCCACCGGCGCTGCAATTGCTGCAAGTCTTTCGCGCCGCGACCGGCCGTCAAATGCGCAGAAGTCCGGATGGTGGCATCATCGTCAAATCAGCAGTCGCTGTCTTTGGTTGATAAAGGCCATGTATCGAGCGGAACCCGCGCACCGGCGCGGGTTGCTTGGGGCGATGTACCTTAGTTGAAGTTAGTACCCCAGCGCTCCCGCTTGCCGAAGAAAGGCTTGAAACTGTTCCTCGGGAACGTACGAGCCTCCCGTCGTCCAAAGAACGTGGGTGGCCTTCGCCATCTTGTCGCCGAGGCCGTGTTTATCCTGGAACCTCTGGCCCTCCTTATGGCCGACCAGAAACCGTGGTCCTAAAAGAGCCGCTGCAGCCGACGGCTCCAACCTTTGGCCCTGTGCAATCCATGCCGTCTGAACCAGCTTGAGCAGTTCGCCGTCAGCGACGGTGAAGACACCCGCGAGCATTTCGCGCATCACTGTCGCCACAAAAGCGGACATTCGGGCGACAGCCATGCCATCGGCTTCCGTCTTGTTCGTCAGCCCAACGTCATAGACCGAAACCAATTCCTGCGAGCCGGACATCATGTGGACGAGGGCACATGGCGACTGCACAGGTTCGACGAAGAAAGCATGCACATTGTCGCCGAAGATCGCCTTGGCCCCGAATGCCACGCCGCCGGGCGCGCCACCGATGCCGCAGGGCAGATAGAGGAACAGTGGATTGTCGGCATCGACCTTGATCCCGCGTTCGTCCAGTTGCTCCGCCAGCTCCGATGCAGCCGCGCTGTAGCCCAGGAATAGATGTTTGGACTGCTCGTCATCGACAAAATAGATGGTTGGATCGGCGTCGGCGATGTCGCGGGCGTTCTCGACGGCAGTCGTGTAGTCCGCTTCGTGCTGAATGACCTCGACGCCAAGCTTCCGGAGACGCTCGACCTTCCAGACCTTGGCGTCCGAAGACATGTGCACGGTCGCCTTGAAACCGAGAGAACGTGCGGCGATCCCGACACTCAGGCCCAGATTACCCGTGCTGCCGACAGCAACGGTGTATTTCGAGAAGAACATCCGGACTTCATCGGTAGCCAGCTTGCGGATGTCCTCTCCGTCCGCAAGCAACCCGTTTTCACGCGCCAGGCCCTCGGAAAACAGGAAGACTTCGTAGACGCCGCCGCGTGCTTTAATCGAACCAGCGACGGGCAAGTGGCTGTCAGCCTTGATGAACACATTTCCGAACTCTCGCGTGCCGTAGCCGAGCGCCTCGCGGAGTTCCTTGAGTTCGACCAGTTCGGAACGGATTGCACCCTCAGTGGCTTTAAGTTCCGGGAAGCACTTGGCGAGGAGGGGGGCAAGGCGCTGCCAGTTCGAGCGAGCCTGATCAACGTCGGTCGTCGAAATCGGCAGGTCCGGGGACTCGATCGCCTGCTGTCGATACAGTGGATTGAGCCAAAGCGTAGGGCGGGCAGCGAGGACGTCGTCGCGAGCGGGCTCGGCAGGCAGAATTGCGTTCATGTCAATTTCCAATGTTTCCGTGGAGCGGGACATACGGCTCCCCCATCAGTGCTTAAGGACACGCGCAAGGAAGGAGCGCGCGCGATCGTTCTTGGGATTGTCAAAGAATTCGTCGGGCTTGCCGATCTCGAGGATTGATCCCTGGTCGATGTAGACCACGCGGTCAGCCACTTCCCGTGCGAAACCCATCTCGTGCGTCACGACCATCATCGTCATGCCGGAGGAGGCAAGCTCGCGCATGACATCGAGGACTTCGCCGACCATTTCCGGGTCGAGTGCGCTGGTGGGCTCGTCGAACAGCATCAGGTGCGGTTCCATTGCCAGCGAGCGGGCGATTGCCACGCGCTGCTGCTGGCCGCCGGACAGTTGCCCGGGATACTTGTTAGCATGCGCTCTCAGCCCGACGCGGTCGAGAAGTTTCATCGCCGTCGCCTCGGCTTCTTCGCGCGACTTCTTGCGCACGCGCATCGGAGCGATAGTGATGTTGTCGAGCACGGTCTTGTGCGGAAAAAGACCGAACTGCTGGAACACCATGCCAACGCCCTTGCGGATCTGAGCCAGTTCGCGCTCACCGCCAAGTCTCCGGTCCGCCTCGACCGGCATCTCGAAGCCGTCCACGACGAGGCGGCCGTGCTGATACATCTCAAGACCATTGACGCATCGGATCAGTGTCGACTTGCCGGATCCGCTGGCTCCGAGGATGACCATGACTTCACCCCGGGTGACGGCCAGGTCAATGTCCTTGAGCACATGGTGAGTGCCGTAGAACTTGTTCATGCTCTTCATTTCGACGATGGCGTTCATCGTTGTGTCTCCGTTGTTCATCGGATCAGCGGGTGCCAGTTGCCATGTGGTCTTCGAGTTTTCTTGCCGCATAGGTGATCATCGAGCCGATCACGAAGTAGGTAACGAGAAGGAACGAGAGGACTTCGAACGTCCGGTCGCCGTACTGCGGGTTCGCGAGGATCATCTGCCCGGCGCGCAAGAAGTCCGTGAGGCCGATGATGAACACCAGCGGTGCCGAGTTGAAGATGTCGAGCACGTTGCCGACCAACGGGGCGACGACAACCCGTAGCGCCTGCGGCAAGACGATGGAGCGGTTGATATCGAACTCGCTCATGCCAAGAGAACGCGCTGCTTCGGTCTGCGCCCGTGGCACTGCTTGAAGGCCGCTTCGAACGTATTCGGCCACGTAGGCCGAGTAGAATATCGTGAAGCCGATCATGCCACGCGCGACGTCGGCCAATCCCCACTGGGGCGCCAATACCGGCATCAGGATCCAGATCCAGTAGACGACCAGGATCAGAGGGACCGAACGCATCACTTCGATGTACCAGGTGCAGATGATCCTCAGGCTCGACAGGCGGCTCTGGCGACCGAAGGCAAGAAGGATTCCGATCGGCAGGGAAAGAACCGATGTTACGAGCGTAAGGAGCACGCTGAGCAGCAATCCACCCCAAAGTCCGACGCCAGGAGGGGCCATGACGGCCACGATAACGATGAACCCTGTAAACGCGGCGGCCGGAAGGACCTTTCGGGACAAAGGCACATAGGATGTCAGTGCCCAGCCAAGTATGGTCGATGCGATGATGCCGGTGGCGGGCAGTGCGTTTTCGAGACCGCCATCCACGATCAGCAGCAGAACCGGCACCAGCAGAAGAACGAGGCCGTGGTGCGGCTTGAAACAAAAGACACAGCCGAGGCCCGCCCCGAGGATTGCGCCGATGATTGCCGAAGCAGTCCAGGCACGCCACGCCTGGTCTGCCGGAAACACGCCGATCATGAGAACCCGAAGGCTCTGCACGACGATGTCCCACTTCGCTGACGCAAATGCCCAGTCGGTTATTGTGTAGGCGAGCCAGAGGACGCCCGGAATGACAAGCAGGGACAGGACGACGTCCAAGGGCTTGCCGAAAAGGTTGTGACGGGTCCACTTGATTGAGGTGGCGATCATCGCGGAACTCCCGTTGGATTCAGACGGCGGTTTGCCCAGTAGACGAGCGTGCTGATGATCCAGCTCAGGATCAGATAGGATGCCATCACGATGATGATGCCTTCGAGGCTATGGCCTGTCTGGTTGGCGATCGTCCCGTAGATGTTGAAGAGATCGGGATAGCCGACAGCGATGCCCAGCGCCGTGTTCTTCGTCAGGCTTATGTACTGGTTGCCGAAGGACGGCAGGACCACGCGAAACACCTGGGGAAGCACGATGTCGTTCACGGTGTACCGTCGGCTCAGTCCGAGTGACGCTGCGGCCTCCCATTGAGACTTGGGGAGCGCGTCGATAGCACCTCGGACAGTCTCGGCGATGAACGACGCGCTGTTCACGACGATCGCAAGGAGGAGAGCCGCCATTTCCGGGCTGATGCTGGTGCCGCCACTGGCCTTGAATTTGTTGGCAACCGGGAAGTTCAGTTCTACGCCGCCCCTGACGAAGAGAAGTGCGAAGCAGATGACGGCTGCAGCAACGCAGACGCGGCGCATGCCCTTGATGGGATCGAAGATGGCTCCGACAGCGGAAACCAGAATGAGTGTGGCCAGGGCAATCGAAAGGATGGAATCGCCGCCGACCCATGAAAGTGCAGGGACGTAGACGCCTTGCTGGCTAACGATCAGACCGTACAAATGCGCGGCCGATGCCATGGGCGGAAAGCGCAGGACGACAGCGAAATACCAGAATACGAGCTGGATCAGCAGCGGCGTGTTGCGTACGAATTCGACGATCCAGAAACAGAGATTGCGCACGACCCAGTTGGTCGAGAGGCGGCCGACCCCGAGCATCGTGCCGAGAACGGTGCTGAGGATGATCGCAAGGATCGCGACCTTCGCGGTATTGAAGATGCCCGTGACGAAAGCCGAAGCAACGGTCATGTCGGGCGAAAAGAGCGTGAAGTCGGGAAGGAAGCTCTCGCCGGAGGTTAGAGTCCAGCCTTCACTGATGTCGAAGCCCGCCGTGTTCGCAAGGAACGAGAAACTGAACCGGATGCCCTTCTCCGCCAGTCCGGACTTGACCGCATAGGCCAGCATTCCGAGGAGCGCCACGACGATGGCGATGACGCCAAATTGGATTGCCTCGTGTCGTATTCGGTTGCGCAGGCGCCGTGACTTCAGGTGATCATGGTCTACCATGCCGCGGACCGCACTCGTTTCATGGATTGTCATTTTCAGCTCCCAGTACCGGAGGGCCGGAGCTTGAGCCCCGACCCTCGGCATGCATCAGTTCCAGAGCGGGGAGTAGATTGCTCCACCCTGCGTCCAGAGCGCATTGGGCGTGCCCTTGCGATCAAGATACATCTTGGTCTTCGGGCCGAGATTGCGGTCGTAGACTTCGCCGTAGTTGCCGACGGCCTTGATCGCCTGAGCGATGAAGTCGTCCGAGAGACCGAAGTCCTTGCCATAGCCGCCATCGACACCCAGGAACTTCTGGACGAACGGGTCTTCGCTCTTGAGCTTCTCGGCGAGATTGGCCTGCGAGATGTCGGATTCTTCAGCCTGGAAGAGGCCATATTCAATCCAGCGCAGCGCGTTGCGCCACTTGGAGTCGTTGGCGATGACGAAGCCGCCGAACGGTGACTTATCCAGCGTGTCCGGGAGGATGAGATAGTCGGTGGGCGCAGGCGCGTTTCCGGCCCAGGCGGCGAGCGCGGACTTGTCGGTGCTCATTGCGTTGCAACGGCCGGAATTGAGTGCGGAGAAAAGCTTCTCCAGGTTTTCGTAGGTCAGGACCTTGGAGTCCTTCCAGCCACGCGCCTTGAAGGCCGCCGTCAGGACGGTCTCTGTCGCGGACCCCTGCGTTGTGCAGATCGTCGCGCCGTCGAGATCGCCGAATTCCTTGATCCCGGCGTCCGCCTTCACCATCAGTCCCGTGCCGTCGTAGAAGTTGATCGGAAGGAAGTCGATCGCGATGGATGATTCACGAGCCGGCTTGATCGTGGTGTGTGCGAAGACGACGTCGACTTGGCCCGTCAGCACGGCGTCAAATCGGCTCTTGTCGGTTACGGTGACGAACTTCACCTTGGACGCGTCGCCAAGGACTCCGGCCGCTACCGCCTTGCAGAAGTCGACGTCGAGACCCTCCATCTGGCCTGTCGTCGTATTGAGGTAGCCGAATCCCGGAGCGGTATTGTCCGTGCCGCAGTTCAGTACGTCGCGCTGTTTGACCGTATCCAGCACCGATGCGGATGCCTGGGCGGCACTGAATGCGACGGTTGCAAACACCCCGGCGGTCAGGATTTTCAATAGATTCATCTTGGTTCCCCTTTCGGATCGCGATAGCGAAGGTGATGCCAAGCAATGAGGGTCGGCCTGATCGAAAGTTGGTCGGACGCTAGTGGCGTTGTCGCCATTCTGGACGCGTCGTCCCGTTATTGGCCACGGTCGACGTGCGATCCTCGCTCCCAGTCCCATCAGTTGGCGTCAGGATCATAGGAAGCGGCTCAATTCAAATATACTTAATTCTCCTTGATGGATACGTTAGCAAAACTGTTGCTTTCCGCCCTCCGACCCTCGATGGAGCGACGTTTCCCGACACCAGCATTGGCGGGGACAAGCGCAAGACGCGGAGACACGGAGGATGGGGGCACGACTTGAGGGCGTTGCGGGTGCGGCAAGGGCTTGGTAATGCGTCGTCTCAAGAGATGCCGCGAGGAGGTCGAATTACGAGAGGGGCGGCTTCTCAGCTATACGATCCAGGAACACCTGAAGTGCGGGGCTCCGCTTCTCCTCTCGCCGGAAGGCGAGGAAAATCCGTCGCCGGATTTCTGGCACAAGCCGACACACCCAGACGTCCTCAAGATCGTAGCTTGCGCGGAGACCAGGCAGGATCGAAATCCCGTAGTTTTGCCGTATCAAGGCGATGGTGACTTCGAATCCTTTGCACCGCGCGACAATGTTGGGCTTGAAGCCTTCCCGTTGACAGGCTTCGGCAAGCATCCTGGTATAGGTGTCCGATGCCGTGTCGATCGCCCAGCGCTCGTCGCGGAGTTCCCGAAGACCAACTGTGGGATGGTCTGACAGGCGGTGATCCTTGGACACCATCACGTTGAAGACGTCCTCCATCAGAAAGATCGTCTCGATATTCGGGTCGAGTGCGCCCGTTGGCATGTTGAGGTCGTCGATGATCGCGACGTCCGTCTGCCAACTCCGAAGTGCGGCGACGCTTTCTGCAGGTTCCATCTCGTCGAACTGTACGGTGAGGTGAGGATGGCGCTCAGCGAGGTCGTAAACCACCTTCGGGATGATAGCCGCTGCGACCGATGGGAAGGCAGCGACGCGAAGCTCTCCGGACACGACGCTCTTCAGTTCAGCGATATCGGCCTTCGCCGATTCAATCTCGGTGAGGATCTTCTCAGCTCGCTGCACGAGCTGGTGGCCTGCCGGAGTCATGACAACGCCTCTACCGCGCCGTTCGACGAGCCGGATTCCGACCTCCTCCTCAAGAAGGGATATCTGCTGCGAAACTGCCGAGGGCGAGACATAAAGTGCCTCCGCCACGGCAGCCATGGTCTTCCGTATCGACAGCTCCCGAAGAGCGCGCAAGCGTCCGATGTCCACGGCTACCTCCCAGAATTCTCTCGAAATCATTAGCACATCTGAACGTATATACAATTATTATTAACTTTTTCTGTCCTTTCGATCGAACTAGGCTCCACTCACGATTTTCGAGAGATTGGAGAACGAGATGGATCACGCCACCAGAGCGCATTTTACTATGACTGTTGGAGAAGTTGACCCTCTCCTGGCCGATGCCCTTGCATCGGAACGGGGCCGTCAACAAAATCAGATCGAGTTGATCGCCTCGGAGAACATCGTCAGCCGCGCGGTCCTCGACGCACTGGGGCACGAGATCACCAACAAGACGCTTGAAGGCTATCCCGGCAACCGCTTCCATGGTGGCGGCCAGTTCGTCGATATCGCGGAGCAGGCGGCGATCGACCGCGCCAAACAGCTCTTTAACTGCGGTTACGCCAACGTGCAGCCCCATTCGGGCACCCAGGCCAACCTCGCCGTTTTCTTCCTGCTCCTGAAGCCAGGCGAGAAGGTGCTTTCGCTTGATCTGGCAGCAGGAGGTCATCTCTCGCACGGCATGAAAGCGAACCTCTCGGGTCGCTGGTTCGACGCCACTAACTACAACGTCAATCCGCAGAACGAAGTCATTGATCTCGACGAGATGGAGCGGCTTGCCGAGGAAATCCGACCGAAACTGCTGATCACAGGCGGTTCCGCATACCCGCGAGAGTTGGACTTCGAACGCATGTCGAGGATCGCGAAGAAGGTCGGCGCATACTTCCTGGTCGACATGGCCCATATCGCAGGTCTCGTTGCAGGCGGCGTGCATCCGTCGCCGTTCCCGCATGCGGATATTGTGACATGCACCACGACTAAGACGCTTCGCGGTCCCCGCGGGGGCTTAATCCTCACCAACAATGAGGAGTGGTACAAGAAACTGCAGGCCGCCGTTTTCCCCGGTGTTCAGGGGTCGCTGCACAGCAACGTTCTTGCGGCAAAGGCGATCTGCCTCGGCGAGGCGATGCTCGATGACTTTAAGGTCTACGCACGGCAGGTGGTCGCAAACGCGAAGGTTCTCGCGAACACGCTTGCCGAACGCGGCGTCCGAATCGTTTCGGGCGGGACCGACACCCACATCGTCCTCCTCGATCTTGCGAGCAAGGGACTGCTTGGAAAACAGGCTGAGACGTTGCTCGCCAAGGCGAATATCACCTCTAACAAGAACCCGATCCCTGGCGACAGCCCGCGTCCTCCGGAATGGGTCGGTATGCGCCTCGGCTCATCAGCGGCAACGACTCGGGGCTTGAAGGAGGCGGAGTTCCGAGTGCTGGGTACCGTGATCGCGGACCTCATTGACGCCGAGGTCGCCGGCAAGGCCGACGACGTCGTCGAAGGCGCCAAGGCCAAAATAGCCGAGCTGACGAACACGTTCCCGGTCTACGGGCAGTAATCCGCCAACGCCGGACGCATTCGATGCCGCGCGGGCAAATCGAACGCGCGGCATTTCTATTCTCAGAGCAGCTTGCTGGTTCGAGCTTGAATCCAATGGAGACGTAACCCAGTGGACAGATTCACACGCGCCACGGACATCGATGGAAAGCAGTTCGCCACAGGGCTGCTGGAGCGCGTCAAAGCTGACGTCGAGGCAGTGAAGGCCGAGACCGGCGTTGTTCCCGGTCTGGCGGTGGTTCTGGTCGGGGAAGATCCGGCTAGCGCCCTCTACGTGGCATCCAAGCATAAGCAGACTATGGCCGCTGGCATGAAGTCCTTCGAGCATCGTCTGCCTGCGGAAACCACCCAAGCCGAGCTTCTTGTACTCGTGAACCGCCTCAACGTGGATCCGGAGATCCATGGTATCCTCGTGCAGTTGCCCTTGCCCGCGCATCTCGATCCGAATGCGGTGATCCAGGCGATCAATCCGGACAAAGACGTCGATGGTTTCCATGTCTCGAACGCGGGACGGCTTGCGACCGGAAATCCGGCGCTCGTTCCGTGCACGCCGTTGGGCTGCATGATGCTCCTGAAGGATACCCTGGGCGAGAACCTGGCGGGTATGCACGCCGTCATCGTCGGCAAGTCGAACATCGTCGGCAAACCGATGGCCCAGATGCTCATGAACGCTCACTGCACCGTGACCGTTGTCCATTCGCAGACGAAGAACACGGCAGAGTTCTGCCGTGCGGCTGATATTCTGGTGGTAGCAGCCGGCCGCGCCGGTCTTGTCCGCGGAGACTGGATCAAGCCCGGCGCTGTCGTCATCGACGTCGGCATCAACCGGATACAGGTAGACGGAAAGTCGCGGATCGTCGGTGACGTTGTTTACGGGGAGGCGGGTCACGCACGCGCGATCACCCCCGTTCCGGGCGGTGTCGGACCGATGACTATCGCCTGCCTGCTCTCTAACACACTGACAGCCTTCCGTCGGCATCACATCTTGGCCATTGCGGCCTAAGACTCAAGGACATCTGAAATGACGACCACCGCCCCCCGTTATGCCCTGCGTGTTGCATGCCCCTCCATACGCGGGGTGACGGCAGCCATTGCCACCTATCTCTCGCAGAATGGGTGCAACATTTCCGACAGCGCCCAGTTCGATGACGCTGACACCGACCGCTACTTCATGCGCGTCAGCTTCCAGCCGAAAGAGGGGCGCACCCTTGAGCAGCTTCGTGAAGGCTTCAAGCCGATCGCGGAGAAATACGAGGCGAACACCGAGTTCTTCGATGAGACCGAGAAGAAGAAGGTCATCCTGATGGTGAGCCGCTTTGGCCACTGCCTCAACGATCTTCTCTATCGCTGGCGGATCGGCGCGCTGCCGATCGACATCGTCGGCGTCATCTCGAACCACCTGGACTATCAACGGGTCGTCGTGAACCACGATATCCCATTCCACTGCATCAAGGTCACCAAGGAGAACAAGCCGGAGGCCGAGGCAACTCAGATGCAGATCGTGGAGGATTCCGGTGCGGAGCTCATCGTGCTCGCCCGTTACATGCAGGTTCTGTCCGACGAAATGTGCCGCAAGATGTCCGGCCGTATCATCAACATCCATCACTCCTTCCTGCCAAGTTTTAAGGGCGCCAATCCCTACAAGCAGGCCTACGAGCGGGGTGTGAAGCTAATCGGCGCGACGTCGCACTACGTCACGGCGGATCTGGACGAGGGGCCGATCATCGAACAGGACATCGTTCGGGTCACCCATGCGCAGAGCGGCGAGGATTACGTGAGTCTCGGGCGCGACGTCGAAAGCCAGGTGCTCGCGCGTGCGATCCACGCCCACATCCACGGACGTGTGTTCATCGACGGCAACAAGACCGTGGTGTTTCCTGCATCTCCGGGCTCCTACGCGTCAGAGCGCATGGGCTGAAGGCGGTGTGACGCGGCATCGACACCGGGCCGGCAGGAGGCCGGCCGAAGTGTTGCATACTGCCGGAAGCTGCCCCTGCCCATTGGCATGATGCATTTCACTTAAGATGCGAGCGACGTCCGCCTGAGCAACACGGAGCCGTACTTCACGAGCGTCGTGGACGGCTTGTTGCGCGTATGTTCACTTTTGGGCCAATAAGATCGCATAATGTATCGACTGGAATGCCTTCAGGCCGCCGATAATTCAGATCATTCCTTGATGCGGGAGAGCCGATCCAATGCTTCGTGGGGATCGAAGCCTAAGAGGTCTGCGAGCTCCAGAAACTCGACGACGTCCACGCGACGTTGACCACTTTCAAGGCGCGCCACGAAGGACTGATACTCTCCCAACTTTGCCGCAAGTTCTGTTTGCGTAAGTCCTGCAGACTCACGCTTTGCAATAAGCAGCGCAATCAGCGCTCTATGCCGTCCCGTACCGAGAGTCTTGGCCACGATTTTCCCACCTGCCTTGAGATGGGGGCTTCATTTATATCTGATTTTCAGTTATCTTAAATTCAGATAATATCCGTGATTTCGGTGTAACTCATATGGAACTACGCCAACTTTCCTACTTCGTTGCGGTGGCCGAAGAACTGCACTTCAATCGGGCGGCGGCGCGGATGTGCATCGCTCAGCCGGCGTTGAGCTCCCACATCCAGGCGCTGGAGAAGGAACTCGGCGTCCGGCTGTTGGAGCGGTCGACGCGGAAGGTCGAACTGACGCGGGCGGGGGAGGCGTTCTACGATCGGGCGGTCCGGATCATTGGCGATGTCGGACTGTCGGTTGAGGTGGCGCGCTCAGTTGCCGGCAAGGCGGCGCGCACGATTAGGATCGGAACCGTCTATCCGGCAACGACAGGCGTGCTGCCGGCGTTCCTGGCCCGTATCGGCCGGAAGTTTCCGGATGTCGCGCTGCATGTGACGAGCGGCTCGACCAACGACATCATCCGGTCGATCGAAAATGGCCAGATCAATCTTGGCTTTATCCGTCCGGTCGAAAACATCGGGTCCTTGCGCTTCTTCTCGATCGCGCATTAGCGCTATCTGCTGGCGGTCGAAAAGACGAGTCCGCTTGCCCTTCGCAGCGAGGTCGATATCGAGGATCTTCGCTCGGAGAAGATCATCGCCTTTTCCCGACAGAACCTCTCATACTCGGAGCGCTATTTCTCCGAGATGTTCGAGACCCATGGTCTGACCGGCAACATCGCCTATAGCTGCAACGACACCTTCTCGCTGGTATCGCTGGTCTCCGCGGGCCTCGGCATCGGCTTTGCGCCGGAATGGACGAAGGATCTGCCCAATCGCAACTTCGAGCTCAGGCCGGTGCGCGGCGTCGATCTGAAGATCGGGCTTGGTGTTGCCTGGAACAAGGAAGACCCGACCGCGTCACGTGACGACATCATCGACATTGCCCGGTCGCTGGCGCGGCCGGGCAGGTGAGCGAATGCAATGAAGCGAATTCCCGAGGCGTAGGATGCGACGTTCAGGCTGACCTGACGTTTTCGGCCTTCGATTTTCCGGTCTTGCGGTCCTGGCCAAGCTCATAGCTGACCTTTTGACCGTCGCGCAGAGGGCTTGCGTCTTCCACCGCCGACACATGGACAAAGACGTCCGCTCCACCGTTGTCAGGCGTGATGAAGCCAAAACCCTTGTCCTGGTTGAAAAACTTAACGGTACCGTTTGCCATAGTCATCCTCGTCAGCTGAGTGGTCTGCGTTTTGCCGCTGGAGCTTATCCAGCGTCGCCCTTTGCGGCAATCGCGCATGCACGCGCACTGCGGTTTTCGGGCTCGGCAGGGTTGTCGGTCCCTTCTTTGACAGGAACGCGGGTAGCGCCTCATGTGGGTCGTCGGCCGCCGCATGCCTGGTCTGAGGTTCGATCGTGGCGAGAGCCGTCTGCTAACGGTTGGTGATGCGCTCGAACACACTGCTTAGCGCTCGCGTCAGCGCTTCGGTTCCGCCCCGCTCGTCGAAATCCCGGAAAACCTGTTCGTTGAGGCCGCCCTTGGTGGCAAATTCGCGGCTCATCTCGAAGAAGTCGACATCTGTACCAGCGTGAAGTGCTGCTTCGGAAAGACCGGCAAAGAGCGGCGCGAGATATGAGCGGCCCTTATCTTCCGGCAGACCATTTTCGGCGAGCCACTCGGTCGTGCGGTGCAGGATGCCGAAATAGGTGGCCATCAATGCGCTTGCTGCGGCCAGAAGGTCATATTCCGCCTTGGTCTCGCATTCGACGGCGTTGCCAAGCACGTCGAAGATTGCGGCCGTGCCTGCGTCCGCCGGAAAGACCGCGGTGACGCCCTTGCGGCGGGCGACGAAGGGCAGGGGGATCGCCTGGGTGAGGTGGACCTCTGTGCCGATCCAGTCGAGGAGCTTTGGCCGGTCGGTTGCCGCAATGACACTGATGATCTTCTGGCCCTCGCGAAACTGCAGAGGACGAATAACCCCTTCGGCGACTTGCGGACGGATTGCCAGCACGACCGTGTCGCAGCCGTCAACAATCGCCTGGTTGTCTGGCGACACGTGTACCTGCGGGAAATCGGAGGCAAGCCTGGCCGAAATGTCCGCGCTGCGTTGAGACACGACGACCTGCGGAACTGCGGCAGGTTCTGCAAGAAGGCCGCGCACCATCGCATCCGTGATCGCGCCAGTGCCGATAAAACCTATGCGTTCGGGCAGGGGCATGGTTACTCCGCCGCCGCAAGCGGCCCGAAAGACACTTCGGTCGTGTAGTTTTCGCGCAGGAAGGCGATGAAGTTGTCCTGAAACTGGCGGGTATGGGCATGCGCCAGCTCGTCTGCACGCTCGACATCCTTGGCGCGGATCGCCTCCAACATCAATTCGTGCTCGTCGGTCAAAAGATAACCGTCACCGGTGCGCTCCAGGTATTCGAAATGGAGGTGGAGCATGCGCTGACCCTGGTTCAGGAGTCGCTCGTAGAACGACGCCAGATAGCCGTTCTTGCCCGCATAGGCGACCGCCATGTGAAACTGCTTGTTGGCCTCCGACATCTTCAGGTGAATGCCGGTTTTGACCGCTATTTCGAATTCCTTCTGACGCTTTGCGATGATCTTCAGGTCCGCCTCGGTTCGCAACGCCGCGGCCAGGCGCGTGTTCATGCGCTGGGCGACGTCGAGCGCCTCGACATATTTCGGAAAGCTCGCCACCTCGATGGGAGCGACGATGGTGCTGCGGTTGGAGAGCGTTACCACCAGGTCTTCGCCGGCCAGCCGTATCAATGCTTCGCGTACCGGGGAACGCGACATGTCAAAGCGTTCGGCGAGTGTCATCTCGTCGAGCAGCTGGCCAGGCGGCAAGGTGAGGGCAAGGATCTCATTGCGCAGCGTGTCGTAGACGCTTTTCCAACCCGTACCGCGTACCCGTTTCATTTCAATTTCGTCAGACACTTACGTCCCTTTCCGTCTCTCCCGGTCATTGGGCCAGAAAAACCGGTACGCAGCAATCGTAAACTTTCTGCTTGACTTTGTCGACACGGAGACGACATAGTTTCTTCAGTCGACACGGAGCCGACACGAAAACACTAAGAACGGCCAAAGCCGACAGGTGGAACCGCGCGTCTCACGCGCTCAAAATTGGGGAATGCACATGTTCAGAAATGTGATGACGTCCGCTCTGCGGGCGACGGCCGCGCTCGCCCTGGCGGTTGGGCTGTCGACTACGGCGATGGCTGAAACGGCCGAAGGATACTGGCAGGGTGTCCAAAAGAGCGGCACGCTGCGCTGCGGAGCGGCTGTTGCGCCGCCCTATGTGATGCGCGATCCTGCCAGCGGCGAGTACTCCGGCTTCTTTGCCGACCTCTGCCGCGAATTCGCTGAAGTTCTGCAGGTGAAGCCCGAATTCGTCGACACGACCTGGGACAACATCGTTGCGGGCCTTCAGGCCGGAAAATGGGACGTCTCCCTGGCGCTGAATCGTACGCCGGCTCGGGCCATGGCTGTCCAGTTCTCAGTACCGGCGATGGAGTACCAGATCTCACTCGCCTACAACAAGGACAACCCGAAGATCCCAGCGAGTGCGGCTTCCGTTGCCGACATCGACAAGGCGGACGTCACGCTTGCCGTCATGTCCGGCACGGCCCAGGACAAGGCGATTTCCGCCGCGGTCAAGACAGCGACGATCCTGCGCCTGCCGACCAACGACGAAACACGCCTTGCGGTCGTTTCGCGTCGTGCCGACATCCTGGTCGATGCCTCCGACACAAACCAGCTTTTCACCCAGTCGAACCCCGACTGGGCGGTAGCGCTCAATCCGGCGCCGGCGCTCGCCAAGCAGGGCGTGGCGTTCGGATTGCCGCATCAGCTTTCGGCGTCAGATGTCGAAGTGGTCAACATCTTCCTCGAGGAGCGGGTCGCGACCGGCCACGTGGATGCCCTGATCAAGAAGGCCGTGGACGAAGTCCTCAAGGCCGGCAACTGAGCCCGGTCACCAAGCCTACGGAGCTGCCTGTGGCGGCTCCGTTCCCTGTCCCTGAGGTGGAGAGTTTTGGACGATGTCGGATACCGCACCCCTGGTTAAGATCGAAGGACTGCACAAGAGCTATGGCGGCGTCGTGAAGGTGCTGCAGGGCTTGGACATCGAGATGAAGGCGGGCGACCGCGTAGTCGTCATCGGGCCGTCCGGCGGCGGCAAGTCCACCCTCCTGCGCGTGCTGATGGGGCTCGAACAAATCGACGGCGGGTCCATCGTCTTTGGCGGCAAGCCCTACATTTCGGCCAATGGCAACGGCAAGACCGCGATCGATGCCAAGGTCCGTCGCTCGATCGGCATGGTGTTCCAACACTACACGCTCTTCCCGCATCTCGATGTCATCGGCAACCTGATCCTCGCGCCGATGAAGGTGAGGGGGGAGAAGAAGGCCGAGGCTGAGGCAAGGGCGATGGCGCTGTTGACGCGTTTCGGACTTGCGCAAAAGGCAAAAAGCTATCCGGCGCAGCTTTCCGGCGGTCAAAAGCAGCGTGTCGCGATTGCCCGCGCCCTGATGCTTGATCCGAAGCTGATGCTTTTCGACGAGGTCACTTCGGCGCTCGATCCGGAACTCGTGGCTGAAGTCGAGCAGGTGATCCTGCAGCTTGCCAAGCAGCAGATGCCGATGGTGATCGTGACCCACGACATGTGGTTCGCCAAGAATATCGCCTCCCGCGTGATTTTCTGCGCCGGCGGTGTGGTCGTGGAAGACGGTCCGCCGGAACAGGTGCTCGGTTCTCCGAGAGAAGAGCGAACGCGCGAGTTCATCGAGCGGGTCTTCCACATCAAGCACTGAAGGACGAACGATGAACTACAGTTTTGACTTCGCGTCCGTCTTTCGCAATTTCGGACCATTGTGGGACGGTTTGCTCGTCACGATCGAACTGACGATCGCTGCCAATGCCATCGGACTGACATTCGGCTTCGTGCTGGCATTGCTTGTCATGAGCCGCTCGCCGGTGGTCCGGCTGCCGGTCACACTCTTCATCGAGTTCTTCCGCTGCACGCCAGCGATCATCCAGATCGTGTGGTTCTTCTATTGCGTCCCGATGCTTTTCAACGTGTTCCTCGGATCGGTCACGATGGGCATCCTGGCGCTCGGGCTCAATCTCGCGGCATTCAACGCGGAGGCTTATCGTGCCGCCATCCAGGCGGTTCCAAGGGAGCAGCTTGACGCCGGCGTGGCGCTCGGCCTGACCCCGTTCCAGAGGGTGTTCTACATTGTTCTGCCGACGGCGGTCCGCAATTCGATACCGGTTCTGCTGACCAACGGGATCGGCATTTTCCAGCAAAGCGCGCTGGTCGCGATCGTTGCCGTCCAGGACCTGATGTACCAGGGCAAGACCTTGGCCACGCAGACATACCGCCCGATCGAAACCTTCACGATCGTTGCACTCTTCTACTTCGCCGTGTCGTTCCCGGTCTCCCAGATCGTTGGCTATTTGGAACGCCGCCGCGAAGCCCTGGCAAGCTGAGGGAGACAAACGATGACCTTCAATTTTGCCGTCGTACTCAAGTTCCAGGAGGCTCTCTTTCTTGGCCTCTGGATGACGCTCAAACTGACGCTGATCTGCATCGTGCTCGGTTGCGCCCTTGGCTTCCTTGTTGCGCTTGCGAGGACCTCGAAAAATGCCATCCTGCGTGCAGCCTCGAGTGTCTATGTGGAATTTTTCCGCGGCACGCCCGTGCTTGTTCAACTCTTCTGGATCTTTTTCTGCCTGCCGCTGATCCTCGGTGTCGAGTTGTCCAACATGACGTCCGGCGTGATCGCCTTGACGCTCTATATGGGGGCGATCAGCAGCGAGACGTTCCGGGCCTCGCTCAAATCGGTCGGCCGCGAGCAGCTGGATGCCTGCGTGGCGCTCGGTCTTTCTCATTGGGCGCGCACGACCAACGTCGTCCTTCCGCAAGCCGTGCTACGCGCCGCGCCGACGCTTTTGTCAAATTGCGTCAGCCTCTTCAAGGAAAGCGCACTCGTCTCGGCCGTCGGTATGGCGGACCTCATGTTCGTCGGCCAGAACATTTCCAACAACACGGCCCGGCCAATCGAGGTGCTGACGATCGTCGCACTCATCTACTTCGTCATCGCCTTTCCGCTGACGCGCGCCGTCACGGTCATCGAGCGACGCATTCTCAAGCGGTTGGCTCTCTGACGCCACCCTTCGAACCCCCGAATGGAGATAGTCCCATGAAACTTTCAGGCGTCTTGCCAGCCCTCGTTACCCCCTTCGACCGTCAAGGTAGGATCGACTTTGCCGCATTTGGAAAGCATCTGGCCAATCTGCGCGCAGCAGGCGTCACGGGCTGGGTGCCTTGCGGCTCCTCGGGCGAATACAGCTTCATGTCCGATGAAGAGCGCGATGAGGTGCTGAAGTTCGTCAAGGAATTCGCCAAGCCTGGCGAGATCCTGATCGCCGGCACCAACGCGCCATCGACGGCCGGCGTCATTGCCAACACGCTGCGCGCCAAGGCGATGGGTTACGACGCCGTGCTTCTCGCAACGCCCTTTTATACGAAACCCACGCAGGCCGAGCTAGTTGCGCACTTCAAGGCTGTCCTTGAAGCGACCGACATGAAGATCGTGCTCTACAGCTATCCGGATAAGGACGGAGTTGAGCTGGGCTGGGAGGTTCTTGACGCGCTCGCCGACGATCCGCGCATCATCGGCATCAAGGAAAGCTCCGGGTCGCTTCAGCGCGCCATCGGCATTGCGACCCGCTACGAGGGACGCCTCCAGCTGGTTTCCGGATCGGACGACATCGCGCTCGACTTCATGATCTGGGGCGCCGAGAGCTGGATCTGCGGCCCGGCCAACTGCATGGCGAAAGCCGTCTGCGATCTCGACCGCACCTTCAAGTCTGGCGATCTCGCCAAAGCCAAGAGGCAAATGGCGACCCTCTACAAGGCGATGAACATCCTGGAATCGGGCAAGTTCGTGCAGAAGCTCAAATATGGTTGCGAAGTGCAGGGCACGCCGGTCGGCGAGTGCCGAGCGCCCCTCGGTCCGCTCACGGACGAGGAAAAAGCCGAATTCCGCGCCGCCATGGAACCGATCCTCAATTGGTAATCGAGTGCGGCCGGGCTGACGTCCGGCCGCCATCCAAGGAAAACGAGCAGGAGCAAGGCTAGCATGACCACCGTGGTTGTCGGCGCAGGCATCATCGGCACAACCATCGCCTACGAACTGCAAAAGCGAGGGCGGCGGGTCATCTTGCTTGACAAGGGCGAGGTGGGGCGCGGCGCCTCCTACGGCAACATGGCGTCGATCGCGGTGACCGAGTTCATGCCTGCCTCGCGCCCGTCGATCTGGAAGCAGATTCCCGGATGGATGCTTGATCCGGAAGGTCCCGTCCGTGTCCGCCCGAGCTACATGCCGAAACTGCTCCCCTGGTTTGCACGTTTTGTCGCCGCCTCGCGACCGGCCAGGCTTCGACAGCTGGAGGCCGAAGGGGCAGCTCTCTGCAGCCGTGTCTATGACGACCTCCTGCCCTTGCTGCGCGAGACGGGGCTGGAAGGCGAACTGACAGAAGAGGGCTGCCTGTCGCTTTACAGCAACGAAGCGGAGTTTCGCGCCGACCGCGAACATATCGAAATCCTCGAGCGTTTCGACTTTCCGCACCAGCGCCTGACGGGTGCTGAGGCGCGGGAGCTCGAACCGGAGCTGTCGGACCGCATCGGTCTCGCCGTCCTCTTCCCCGAGAACCGAAGTTTGCGCGATCCGTTTCGGTTGGTGAACAAACTTGCGCAAAGGTTCACCGCACTCGGTGGAGAATTCCGCCGCTGCGCCGTGGCTGGCTTCGACCGCTCCTCCCGCGTCACTGCCGTCCGGCTCGTCGGGGGAGATCCAATCGCCGCCGATGAGGTTGTGATCTCAGCGGGAGCCCATAGCGGCCTGCTGTCGAAGATGCTGGGCGAACCGATGCCGCTCGAAACCGAGCGTGGCTATCATACCCAGATCATGGCTCCCGGCGTTTCCATGCGCCACTCAATCATCTGGCCAGCCCGCGCCTTCATGGTCACGCCGACGGCAGGCGGTATCCGAGTCGGCGGCACGGTCGAAATGGCGGGCCTCGACGCCGCACCCGACTATCGCCGCTCGAAGATAACCGTGCGGCGGGCCCAAACGGCGTTGCCGAACCTGCGCTGCGAGAACTTTACCGAGTGGATGGGCCATCGTCCGGCGCTTCCAGACACCGTGCCTGTCATGTCGGCCTCGGCCAAAACTCCAGGCGTCTTTTACGCCGCCGGCCATGGGCATCTGGGGGTCACCTATGCGGCCACGACCGCGCGCCTGATGGGCGACCTCATCACTGGCCGGACGCCACCCATCGACATGCGCCCCTATCGCGTCGACCGCTTCTAAAGGGCGACCGCACAAACGCATTCCATGTGAGGACACCATGCAGAACAAGCTTTTCATCGATGGACAATGGATCGCACCAGCCGACGGAAGCCTGCTTCCCGTGATCGATCCGGCGACCGAAGAGGTCTTTCACCACATCGCTGCCGCCGGCGTCGCAGAGGCCGACGCAGCGGTCAAGGCGGCCCGCGAGGCTTTCGACAATGGGCCTTGGCCACGCCTTTCGGGCAAGGAGCGTGCAAGACATCTGCGCGCCATGGCACAAGGCATCCGTGATCGACTGCCGGAATTGGCGCACATGGAAACACGCGACAACGGCAAGCCGTTGCCCGAGTCCGAATGGGACCTGGCGGACGCCGCCGGCTGCTTCGACTTCTATGCCGATCTCGCTGAGGAACTCGATGGCGAAGTCGAAGAAGTGAAGCTTGCGGACCAGCGCTTCGTCTCCAAGGCCGTGCGCGAGCCGCTCGGAGTGGCGGTTGCTATCGTTCCATGGAACTATCCGCTGCTCATGGCCTCGTGGAAAGTGGCACCGGCGCTCGCGGCGGGTTGCACCATGATCCTGAAGCCCGCCGAAACCACCTCGCTGACCGCGCTGGAACTGGGTGCGATCGCGGAGGCTGCGGGCCTTCCCAAAGGCGTGCTGAACATCCTCTCCGGCAAGGGTTCGGTCGTCGGCCAGGCGCTGGTCGAGCATTCGCAGGTGGACAAGGTGGCGTTCACCGGGTCGGGCCCGGTCGGCTCCCGCATCATGGCCGCCGGCGCCAGGGACATCAAACGCATCAGCCTCGAACTCGGCGGCAAGTCTCCTTTCGTCGTCTTTGCCGACAGCGATATCGAGAAGGCCGTCGAATGGATCATGTTTGGTATCTTCTGGAACCAGGGCCAGGTGTGTTCGGCGACTTCGCGGGTGCTGGTGGAGGCGCCGCTCTATCCGAAGCTATTGGACCGGCTGGTCGAGGAAGCCAGGAAAATCCGGATCGGCAACGGTCTCGAAGAGGGCACGCTGCTCGGGCCGCTCGTCAACAAGGGGCAGTATGAGGATGTTCTCGGCCATATCGAGCGCGCCGTCGAGCAGGGCGCAAGAGTTGCCTGTGGCGGTAGATACGATGGCTTCGACAAGGGCTTCTGGGTCGCGCCGACGATCCTCACCGATGTGACGCTCGAGAGTGATGCCTGGGTCGAGGAGATCTTCGGTCCGGTCGTCTGCATTCGTCCGTTCGAGACCGAGGAGGAAGCGATCCGCCTCGCAAACGATTCCCGCTTCGGCCTTGCCGCCGCAGTCATGTCGACCGATGACGAGCGCTGCGAGCGCGTTGCCGCTGCCTTCCGCGCGGGCATCGTCTGGATCAACTGCTCGCAACCGACATTCACCGAGGCGCCTTGGGGCGGTTACAAGCAGTCCGGTATCGGCCGCGAGCTTGGTCGCTGGGGCCTCGACAACTATCTCGAGACCAAACAGATCACCCGCCTGGTCAGCGATGAACCCTGGGGATGGTATCTGAAATGACCTTCGACAAGTCCCTCGATATCCTGCTTGTCCATTGCCAGGGCGAAAGCGGCAACGTCCTGATCGGTGGCGCGCCAGCTATTCCGGGCGCGACCATTCTTGAAAAGATGAACTACCTGAACAATGTCGACCCGTCATTGCGCCTGTTCCTGACGCGCGAACCGCGCGCGCAGGTCGTTCATACGACAAACCTGCTTCTCGATCCGACCCGGCCGGACGCCGACGCCGCCTTCATCGTCCTGCAGCCGGACCGCGCCCATCCGATGTCGGGGTCCAACTGCATCTGCGTGGTTACTGCGCTCCTGGAAAGTGGTCGGGTGGAAATGATTGAACCGGAAACCGTCGTGCGGCTGGACACGGCGGCAGGGCTGATCGTTGCGCGGGCGCGTTGCGAAAGCGGTCGATGCCTTTCGGTCAGCCTCGACAATGTTCCCGCATTTGTTCAGCAGCTCGACGTCGCGATCGACACACCGAGATGGGGGCGGATCAACGGCGACATCGCATTCGGCGGTGTCTTCTATGCCCAGATCGACGTGGATCAGATCGGGCTTCGCATAGTACCGGATGCGGCCCGGGCGCTTGCCGAGGCCGGAACCGAGATCAAGGCGCTGCTCACGGACGAAGTCGCGGTAAGCCACCCTGATATCCCCGACCTCAATGAGATCGCCTATGTGATGTTCCGCGACTACCAGCAGGATGATTCAGTGGTAACATGCACGACGCTGAAGCCCGGTCGTGTGGATCGCTCGCCCTGCGGTACCGGATCCTCTGCCAATCTTGCCGTCCTCCATGCGCGCGGCGCGGCGCGGGTCGGCGACAAGCGTGTTTCGCGCAGCATAATCGGAGGCACGTTCACCGCCGAGATCTTGGGCGAGACCACGGTCGGCAGTCGTCCCGCGGTTCTGCCGCGTATCACAGGCCAGGGCTACGTCTTTGGCCGTCAGCAGTTGCGGCTGGACCCGCATGATCCATTCGCTCAGGGTTTTGCCATGTCGGACACGTGGGGACCGCAGGTGGGGGAGCTATGAACCTCAAGGGACAAACCGTTTTGGTAACGGGTGCAACCGGCGCCATCGGGCAGGCGATCTGCCATGCTCTCGCGGCTGATGGGGCGAATGTCGTCGTCCACTACGGCCGCAATCGCGATGCCGCCGAGGCGCTTGTGAACGGGCTCGACGGCAGAGGTTGGTGCGTGCCGGCCGATCTGTCAGACCCGGCCGGCCCTCAGGCCCTGTGGGTTCAGGCCGTCTCCGTCGCTGGCCGGCTCACAGGGCTGGTCAACAATGCCGGCATCCGCTCCGAGGTTGCAGTCGATGCGCCCATGGACGAATGGCAGCGGGTCTGGGCGCGTGAAATGCGCGTCAACTTCCTTTCGGCGGTTGATCTGTCGAAACTCGCCATCCAGCATTTCCGCGCCCATGGCGGTGGGCGGATCATCAACATGGCAAGCCGCGCCGGACAGCGCGGCTACACCTCCAGCGCGATGGCCTACGGAGCCTCGAAGGCGGCACTGATCAACCTCACCAAGTCCATCGCGCAGAGCCACGGACATGAAGGCGTGACCGCGGTGGCACTGGCGCCCGGCTGGGTGCGCACCGAAATGGCCGAAGCCTATATCGCCGAGCATGGCGAGGCTGCGGCATTGGCCGGCATTCCCATCGCCAGGATGGCCGCGCCTGAAGAGATCGGCGAGATCACCGCATTTGCCTTCCGTCCTTCGCAGGCCTCCCTCAATGGCGCTGTGCTTGACGTGAACGGCGGCAGCTATCTGAGGTAATTTCCATGCGTTTCAAGGACAAGATCGTAATCGTCACCGGCGCAGCAGGTGGCATCGGCGGGGCGATCAGTGCCCGTTTCGCTGACGAGGGCGCAAGGGTCATCGTCACCGACATGAATGGGGAGGGCGCCGAGGCGACCGTCGCGGAGATTGCGGGCAAGGGCGGCAGCGCGCGGGCGCTCGCCAGCGATATCTCGGGCGCTGAGGGTTGCCGCGCCATCATCGACAATGTGATCTCGACCGAAGGGCGCATCGATGTGCTCTGCAACAATGCCGGCATCAACCGCCGCGGCAATCTTCTCTCGTTGACGCGGGAGGATTGGCGGCTGAGCTTTGCAGTCAATGTCGACGCGATTTTCCATCTTTGCCAGGCGGCGCTGCCCCACATGATCCAGGCGGGCGGCGGCGCCATCGTCAACACGGCATCCCAGTGGGGGCTTTATCCGGCGCCGAACCACATCGCCTATAACGTGACGAAGGCGGCCGTGGCGAGCTTCACGCAGAACCTTGCCCGCGACTACGCGCCGAACAAGATCCGCGTCAATGCCGTCTGCCCGGGCGAAATTCACACGCCCATGTTGGAAGCCGGTGTAAAGCGCTCCGGACGAACGATTGCTGACCTTGACAAACTCGTTCCCTTTGGCCGCATTGGCAAGCCGGAAGAAGTCGCAGCCCTCGTCGCCTTCCTTGCGTCCGACGAGGCAGCCTTCATGTGTGGATCGCTGGTGGAAATCACCGGTGCACAGGCGGTCGCCTGACAAAAGGCTGAAGTCACTCCGGCGGCAGCATGGATGCCACAACAGCTGTCCCAAAGGAAGCTGACGTAAGCCGCATGATCTTGAACAGGCCGCTTGTCGCGCCAGCGCCGTCAAGTAACAAACTGCACGACCCTTTTATTTCCCCAGATCAACTGAATTTCGATGATTTGTATTTTAAATAGGAGGATCTGCATGGGGAGGTAAAGTAGGAAGCCGCCACTATCATGTGCCGAGTTTGTTTCCGGTTTGTGCGTTTAGGATCGCATAATGTATCGACTGGAAGGGCGTTTCGCGAGGAGGGGCGCTATTTCCTGTTGCACTCTCAATCCATCAATACCTGCATAGTGGCCAAATGACCATGTCGACGTTTTCTGCAGGTCTTACGTTGGCCGTTGGCATGTCGACAGTTCAATCTGGTCAAGCGATCGCCTTCTATTCATCCCGCGCGACATTGCTCAAGGGAGAAGTGCCACCATTCGAGAAGCCCCTGTAGCGTAAGTGGCTACGGTTCAAATGCGCCCGCATCGCTTCACGGGCCTGTTCGGAATTGCCGGTGCTGATCGCTTCGCAGATCGCCCTGTGCTCCCGAACCGTGTTCTGCACATACTCTGGTGTGATGAGCTCGGGGTTCACCTGTTTCGAGAAAGCCGGTTGGGGGAGGATCTGGAGGCTCATCAGGTTAAAGAACTCTATGAAGGCGCCGTTATTCGTCGCTTCCGCGATCGATCGGTGGAACACGAAATCCAGGTGGTCGAGGGCGGCCTCGTCGTCGAGCGAGGCTTCGAACTGCCGTGCGGCATTCCAGATATTCGATTCCTGCGCCCATGAACGGCGAGTCGCAGCAAGGCCTGCGGCATGGACCTCGAATGCCATCCGCAGTTCAAGGAGGTCCATGAATGATGTTTTCAGGCGCTGCAAGGGCGCCAGGACAAGTTCCGGATCGTAGTCGTATGGGTCTTCCGGCTTAGGTTTCTCGTGCACGAACACACCGACGCCATGACGTGCCTCGACAACTCCCTCCGACCGTAACGCGGAGACGGCCTCCCTGATGATCGTGCGGCTGACGTTAAACTGCTGCGCCAGTTCATTCAGCGATCCAAGTTTGTGGCCCTTGTCCAGTTGATTGTCGACGATATGGGCCTTCAGGGCCTGTATCGTCCGGCTTGCCAAAGTACTCAAGATTCCACCCGTCTGCTTGGTCGCACGCGTGAGCGGCGTTTGCCAACTGATAGGGATTTGTTGTGTCTTTGACAAGGTAGCATGACGCAGTGAGGTGATGCTACCTCAACTGAAATTTTCGCTCGTCAGGTGTGCGCACTCTCTGCCGAATAGTGGGGCCTGGCCATCTCATTTCTGGCTTTTTTCGGAGCTCGTTGCGAAATTTTTTTTGACGTTAGCGAGAATTCACAGTTTTATAGAACCAATGCTTAGTGGTTAACTATTTGATATTTTGTGATTAATCCCGCTGGGCTGGTTTCTCAGAGCAAAGAGATAGTATCTCTAACTTTTATGTTGACATGAGATACTATTTCACTAATCTCTTCGTCAGAAAAAGCGAGCCAGCGCCACGATCCCCAAGCGAACGTGGCGAATAGCTCCGGGAACAGGAACTGCGCCCAACGGCGCGCACACAAAATCAGGTGGAAAACCGCTATGGGTGACGTCTCCGCACGCCTCTCCGAGCTCGGCATCGTGTTGCCTTCGATTGCCTCGCCCTCAGGCAACTACATTCCGTATCGGTTTGCCGGTAACCTTCTCTTCGTTTCCGGGCAGATCCCTCGGATTGACGGCGTGGAGCATTTTGCCGGGGTCGTGGGGCAGGATGTCTCGCTTGAAGAGGGCTATCAGGCGGCGCGGCTTTGTGCCTTGAACATCCTTGCCCGTGTCAACGACGCGCTCGACGGCGATCTCGACCGGGTAGTGGCCTGCGTTCAGGTCCGTGGCTTCGTCAACGCGAAGGCGGATTTCAAAGGTCACCCCGCGATCGTCGATGGTGCGTCCGACCTTTTCGTCGAAATTCTGGGCGAAAAGGGGCGTCATGTGCGCACGGCACTGGGGGCCGGATCGCTTCCACGTGGATCGTCGGTCGAAGTGGACGCCGTGTTTGAAGTCGCAGCGAAATCCTGACGGTTACAGGAAAGGGAATTGGCCATGGGCGAGAATGAAAGCAACGAAAAAGCCATCGAAATGACGGGTGTCAACAAATGGTATGGTCCGTTGCAGGTACTTAAGGGCGTCGAACTCAACGTTGCGCGGGGCGAGCATATCGTCCTCTGTGGCCCGTCAGGGTCGGGAAAGTCCACACTCATTCGCTGCATCAATCACCTTGAGGAAGTCCAGCAGGGCAGGATCGTCGTCAATGGCACTGCGCTCAACCAGAAAGGGTCGAACGCCGATCACATTCGCCGCGACGTCGGCATGGTTTTCCAGCAGTTCAACCTCTTCCCCCATATGACCGTTCTGGAAAACTGCATGCTGGCCCAGCGCCGGGTCCGAAAGGCGTCGGCGGCGGATGCCAAGGCGAAAGCGATGCGGCATCTGGAGCGCGTGCACATTGCCGAGCAGGCGCAGAAATACCCCGCTCAGCTTTCCGGCGGCCAGCAGCAGCGCGTAGCGATCGCCCGCGCGCTCTGCATGGATCCGAAGATCATGCTGTTCGACGAACCGACCTCGGCGCTCGATCCGGAAATGGTCAAGGAAGTGCTGGACACGATGATCTCGCTTGCCGACGACGGTATCACGATGATCTGCGTGACGCATGAAATGGGGTTCGCGCGTGCCGTCGCGCACCGTGTCATCTTCATGGACCGCGGCGAGATCATCGAGAGCGCCAAGCCGGACGTCTTCTTCAATAATCCGGGCCACGAACGCACCAGGGCGTTCCTCAGCCAGATCCTCAACCACTGAGGGCGGCCGATGAACTACTCCTTCGATTTCGCACCGGTTTTTGCCGCATGGCCCATGCTTTTGGAGGGCGTGATCGGCACACTGAGAATGTCATCGCTCTCCATGGTCTTCGGCCTGAGCCTCGGCATCGTGTTCATGCTGATGCGCATGAGCAAAAGCAACGCTCTTCGGGCGATGGCGATCGGTTACATCGAGCTGATCCGCAACACGCCGATCCTCGTGCAGGTCTTCTTCGTCTTCTTCGGCATGCCGGCCATCGGTATCCGGCTGAGTGGGGAACAGGCGGCGATCCTCGCCATGACGCTTAACTGCGCGGCCTATGCCGCGGAGATCGTGCGCGGCGGAGTACAGTCGATCCGACCCGGGCAGATCGAGGCTGGCAGGGCGCTCGGCCTACACACGGCCGACATCTACCGTTTCGTTGTGTTTCGTCCGGCTATCCGTGCGGTGTACCCGGCGCTCTGCAGCCAGTTCATCCTGATGATGTTGAACTCCAGTCTGGTGTCTTCCGTCTCGGCGGAGGAATTGACGTACTTCGCCCAGACCCTGGATTCCCAGACGTTCCGCAGCTTCGAGATCTATCTCACGCTTGGCGTCATCTATCTCGTGCTGTCCCAGTTCTTCTCTGCCGCGCTTGGCGTGATCGGCAGGGTCTATTTCTCCTATCCGACGAAGTGAGGGCCTTGCGATGATCCGTCAATTTGGCTGGGGAGAGTTCCTCTTTCTGCTCGAAGGCGCGCGCTGGACGGTGGTCCTGACGCTTCTCGCCTTCACCTTCGGCGGCGCGCTCGGGTTGGGCGTGGCGCTCGGCCGCACGAGCAAGTGGAGGCTGCTGCGTATCCTGATGGCCACCTACATTCAGATCTTTCAGGGCACCCCGCTGCTGGTCCAGCTGTTCTTCGTCTATTTCGGCCTGCCGCTTCTGGGTCTTAAGGTGGATGTCTGGGTGGCGCTGACGATCGGGCTTTCGCTGCATACCAGCGCGTTCCTAGGCGAGATCTGGCGTGGCAGCATCCAGGCGGTTCCCGGTGGCCAGAGTGAGGCCGCCCGCGCTCTCGGGATCGGCTATGTGCACCGGATGGTGGACGTCGTCCTGCCGCAGGCGTTCCGCATCGGCCTGCCTGCGACAATCAGCTTCCTTGTGAACCTCATCAAGGGTACCGCGCTTGCTGCTCTGCTCGGACTGACGGAGCTCACCCGGTCCGGCCAGCTGATGGCGAACATCACGTTCCAGCCGCTGCAGGTCTATGGCGCAGTCGCCCTCGTCTACTTCTTCATATGCCTTCCGCTGACCTTCAGCAGCGCTCGGATCGAACGGCGGCTGAATGCCGATCGGTAAAACAAGAACGCATGACAAAACCAACCAGAGGTGACCACATGTTCAAGATAGCATTGCCCTTTTCGCGTTCGAACGTTCCCGGCGTGTTTGCCGCCGCGCTTTTGGCCACGACCTTGTTCGCGACGACGGCGCTGGCCATAACACCGGAGGAACTGAAGGCCAAGGGCACGGCGACCATCGGCGTGCAGATGGACCAGTTCCCCTGGGGTTTCATCGACCAGAATGGCCAGAATGACGGCTTCGACATCGAAATCGCCAAGCTGATCGCCAAGGAACTTGGTGTAGAGGTCAAGTTCGAGCGCATCACCGGGCAGAATCGCATTCCGCTGCTGGTCAACGGCAATGTCGACTTCCTCGTGCCATCGATGACGATCACCGAGGAGCGCGCCAAGGTCATCCAGTACGTCATCCCCTACTCGTCGAACGATATCACGGTCTGGGCAAAGAAGGATGCGGCGATCAAGGGCAACGACGACCTTGGCAAATACGTCATCGGCGTGAACCGTGGTAGCGTGTTCGAGCCGATCCTCGTCAAGGCTGCACCGCCAACGACCGAGATCAAACGCTTTGACGACGATGCGACGACCGTGCAGGCCCTCCTGTCCGGCCAGGTCGACGCCATCCTTGGCAGCGTGACCTACGGTCTCGTCATCAAGGAGACGGGACACGAAGCGGAGTTCGAGCGCAAGTACAAGGTGGCCGATAATTTTCAGGGCATGGCCGTTCGCAAGGGCGACCGGGAAATGCTCAACTTCCTCACCGATTTTGTGACCAGTCACACGGCTGATGGCTCGCTCGACGCACTTTACAAGAAATGGATCGGCGTCGATCGCGCAAAACTTCCGACAACGCTGCCGGGCGTAGACTTCACCGGCAAGCAATAACGCGCCTGCCCTGCGCAACCGCTGCGCAGGGCACCCCGAAACATCAACAATCGAAGAGCTTTAGCCTCCGCCTGCAAGTGCGGGCGGGGAATGCCCACCGCATGTCGAAAGCAAGCCCTTGGGCGCGGTGTGGAAGAGAAGTTCGTTCACGGAGCAAAGTCAAGAAAATGGCGAAAGATGGTATGCAGATCAGGGTCGGTGTCGACATCGGCGGCACCTTCACCGACGTTGCGATGGAGGTAGGCACCACGCTCCATTCGATCAAAGTGCTGACCGATTATTCCTATCCGGAAAACGCGATCGTCAGGGGCATCCGGCAGGTCGCCGAGTTGGCAGGCGTCGAACTGTCAGAGATCGACACCGTCATCCATGGCACGACGCTCGCGACGAACGCGCTGATCGAGCGGCGCGGCGCGCGCACTGCCTTCATCACCACCAAGGGCTTTCGCGATGTCATCGAGATGCGGACCGAAAGCCGCTTCGAACAGTATGATCTCAATATTGTGCTGCCTGCGCCGCTTGTGCCCCGCAACGAACGCTTCGTCATCGACGAGCGGATCGGCGCCGACGGTGGTGTCCTGAAGCCGCTCGATCTTGCCGAGGTCGACGCCCTCTGCGACCGTATTATCGCCGCAGGCTATGAAAGCGTCGCAATCGGCTTCATCCATTCATACCTGAATGGCGCGCATGAAAAGGCGGTGCGCGACCGATTGCTGGCGAGGAAGCCGGATCTGTCCGTTTCGATTTCCTCGGAGGTCTCGCCGCAGATGCGCGAGTTCCAGCGTTTTAACACGGTCTGCGCCAACGCGTTCGTCAAGCCGCTGATGGCGTCTTATCTCAATCGTCTCGTCGGCAGGCTGGCGGAAGAGGGCATGCGCAGCCCGGTCTTCATGATCCATTCGGGCGGCGGTATCATCAGCGTCGAGAGCGCTATCGAGTTTCCGGTTCGCCTCCTCGAATCCGGTCCGGCGGGCGGCGCGATCTTCGCCGCGCATATTGCCAGCAGTTACGGGCTCGATCAGGTCCTCTCCTACGATATGGGCGGCACGACCGCAAAAATCTGCCTGATAGAGAACCAGACGCCGAAGACCTCGAAAACCTTTGAGGTGGCCCGCACCTGGCGTTTCAAGAAGGGCAGCGGCATGCCGATCTCCATCCCGGTTATCGAGATGGTAGAGATCGGCGCCGGCGGCGGATCGATCGCCACCGTCGACAGTATGCGTCAGATCCGTGTCGGGCCGCACAGTGCCGGTTCCGAACCGGGGCCGGCCTGCTATGGCCGTGGCGGGGAAAGCCCGACGGTAACTGACGCCGACCTGATCCTCGGCCGCCTCGATGCCGACGAGTTTGCAGGCGGGGCGATGAAGCTTAATGCGCCCGCCTCCGATCGGGCGATGCATGCCGACATCGCGTCGAAACTCGACACCGACATTGCCACTGCGGCCTACGGCCTCAGCGAGGTCGTGGACGAGAACATGAGCAACGCCGCCCGCATGCATGCAGTCGAAAATGGCAAGGAGCTTTCAGAGTTCACCATGATCGCCTTCGGTGGCGCCGCGCCCATCCACGCCGCCCGCCTTTGCGAGAAGCTCGGCATGGCGAATCTACTGATCCCGCCGGGAGCCGGCGTCGGCTCGGCCATCGGGTTCCTGCGCGCGCCCTTCGGCTTCGAGTCGGTTCGCAGCGCCTATAGCCGCCTCAGCCGTTTCGACGCAGATGCGATCAACCGGACGATTTCGGAGCTCGTCGCGGAAGCGACGTCCTTCGTGCGCTCCGGCGCACCGGATGCCGATCCTAATCTCGAGTGTACCGCATACATGCGCTATGTCGGCCAGGGCTGGGAAGTTCCCATCACGATCGATGTGCGTGACTATGCCGATGTCGATGGTGCCCTATTCCGCGCTCTCTTCGACGCGCAGTACGAGCATTTCTTCGGCCGAGTGATTGGCGGCCTCGATGTCGAGATCGTCAGTTGGTCGCTGAGAGCGACATCGAAAGTCACGCCGCCGGCCAGGATCAGCAAGGTCGGGAAGGCTGGCGGCGCTACGGTGCGCGGCACCCGCGAGATTTTCGATGTCCAGGAAGGCCGCTTCCAGCAGGCCTCGGTCGTCTCCCGCCACGACATGAAGCCGGGCGACTGGGTCGCAGGTCCGGCGGTCATCACCGAACGCGAAACCTCGACCATCATTACGGCGAGCCGCGAGGTCGTCATGCAGGCCGATGGCTGCCTGCTCGTGTGCGCCAAGCAAGCCGCCTGAACGGAGGATAATCCATGAAAACCAATGCACTTTCCGACGTCCACATGCAGATCATGTGGAACCGGCTGATCTCCGTGGTCGAGGAGCAGGCCGTCACGCTGATCCGAACCGCCTTCAGCACCAGCGTACGAGAATCCGGCGACCTGTCCGCCGGCGTGTTCAACCGCGGCGGTAAGATGATCGCCCAGGCGGTGACCGGCACGCCCGGCCACGTCAACGCCATGGCGGAAGCCGTCGGCCATTTCATCCGCGATATCGGTCCGGAGAACATCTTCGAAGGTGACGTCTACATCACCAATGATCCCTGGAAGGGCACCGGCCACCTGCACGACTTTACCGTCGTCTCGCCGAGCTTTCGCAACGGTTCTTTGGTCGGCTACTTCGCCTGCACCGCGCATGTGGTGGATGTTGGCGGCCGTGGCTTCGGCCCGGATGCAAACGAGGTTTACGAGGAAGGCATCTTCGTCCCGATCATGAAATTTGCGGAGCGTGGCAAGGTCAACAAGGATCTCGTGAACATTCTCCGCAACAACGTGCGCGAAAGCCATCAGGTGGTCGGCGACGTCTACTCGCTCGCGGCCTGCAACGAGATCGGCCATCGCCGCCTGATGGACATGATGGACGAGTTCGATCTTGCGGATCTGGAAACGCTGGCCGACTTCATCTTCAATCGCAGCTACGATGCGACGCTGGAGCGGATCGCGGCCCTGCCGAAGGGCTCCTATTCCAATGTAATGCGCGTCGATGGCTATGGCTCGCCGATCGATATCGCCGTTCGCCTTGATGTGGCCGACGACCATATCCTAGCCGATTTCGACGGCACGTCGCCGCCGAGCCCGAAGGGTATCAACTGCCCGTTCATCTATTCCGCAGCCTATGCCTGCTATGGTCTGAAGTGCTCGATCGCGCCAGAGATTCCGAACAATCACGCATCCCTGCTGCCGTTCCGCGTCATAGCGCCGGAGAACTGCATCCTCAACGCGCAGCATCCGGCGCCTGTATCTGTGCGTCACGTCCTCGGCCATCTCGTTCCCGATGCCGTGCTCGGCGCCGTGCACAAGATACTGCCGGGCCGCGTGCCGGCGGAAGGGGCGGGTGCGCTCTGGAACTTGCATGTCAGTGTACGCCCGCTGCAGGGCGAGAAGGCCCCGGCCGACGGCGGTCAGCGCGCCGAAGTGCTGCTGTTCAACAGCGGCGGCGCCGGTGCGCGTTCGACGCTTGACGGCCTGAGCGCGACGGCATTCCCGAGCGGCGTGCACTCAATGTCGATCGAGGCGACGGAGCATGTCGGCCCGGTCATCTTCTGGCGCAAGGAACTGCGCGACGGATCGGGCGGCGCCGGCCAGTTCCGCGGCGGCCTTGGCCAGGTCGTGGAAATCTCGCCGACCGAAGGTCACGAGATTCATTTCAACGCCATGTTCGACCGCGTCGAGCATCCGGCGCGCGGCCGTGAGGGCGGCGAGAACGGTGCCCCCGGAGCCGTGCTGCTCGATGACGGCACACGCCTTACGTCGAAGGGACGGCAGCATGTGCCGGCGGGGCGCCGGCTCATCCTCGAGCTTCCCGGCGGTGGCGGCTATGGTCCGGCCGATAAGCGCGATCCGGCTGCCGCCAAGCGCGACAGTGCTTTCGATTACGTCGTCGCCAGATAGTCCTCCCGGGGACCGGGCGAGGCGAGAGCGTCGTCCGGTCCCAAATGCCAGATCAATTCAAGGAAGCCGGAGATGAAGTTCGAAAACAAGCGCGCTGGGGGCATCAAGTCGTCCCCCAGCATGGCGATCGCCATGGCCGCCAAGAAACTGGCTGCCGAAGGCCGCGACATCATCGATCTGTCGCTCGGCGAGCCGGATTTCGAGCCGCCAGCCCACGTCGCCGACGCAGCCTGCGAAGCCATTCGCAAGGGCAGGGTGCGCTATGGCGTGCCGGCGGGTATGGAAAGCCTGCGCGCGGCAATCGTCAGCAAGTTCAAGACGGAAAACAGGCTGGATTATGCCATCGACGAGGTGATGGTCGCAAATGGCGCCAAGCAGATCCTGTTTGACGCGTTCCTCGCGACGCTGGAAACCGGTGACGAGGTCATCATCCCCACGCCCTGCTGGGTATCCTACGGCGATATCGTGTCCCTGCATGGCGGCGAGCCGGTCTATGTCAATTGCGGGCCTGACGCCGGCTTCAAGATCACCGCCGAGAGGCTGGAGGCGTCGATCACGCCGAAGACGCGCTGGCTGATGCTGAATTCGCCGTCCAATCCGACGGGCGCAATCTATTCCGCCGATGAATATCGCGCGCTTGCGGAGGTGCTCGCCCTCCATCCGCAGATCCTGGTGCTCTCGGACGAGATCTACGAGCACATTTTGTTGAAGGACGTACCCTTCGCATCCTTTGTGTCGGCCTGCCCCGAACTGCGTGACAGGACGCTGATCGTCAACGGTGTCTCAAAGGCCTATGCGATGACCGGCTGGCGTGTGGGCTATGCCGCCGGTCCGAAAACCCTGATTGCCGCGCTCAACAAGATGCAGTCGCAGAGCGTGACATCCGTCTCGACGGTGGCGCAGGTGGCGGCTCTCGCCGCGCTGACAGGTGACCAGGCTTTCGTCGCGAAAGCGGCGGAAACCTTCGCCGGCCGGGCGAAGATCGTTTCGCAGCGCCTTGCGCAGATCGACAAGCTCGATTTCACCCCGCCGGATGGCGCCTTCTATGCCTTCATCGGCGTTACAAAGCTGCTCGGCCGGACGACGGCGGAAGGAGCGGTGATCGCCGACGACATGGCCCTTGCCTCCCATCTGCTCCAACAGTTCGGCCTGTCGAGCGTACCCGGCGCCGCGTTCGGCGCGCCCGGTTTCATCCGCCTGTCAATTGCGGCATCCGACCGCGAGCTGGAGGGTGCCTGCGACCGCCTTGCCGCGATGGTGCGGTCGCTCGCGGCCTAAGGAAGCGTCCCCCAGCCAACCAGATCAACCAGGGGCATCGGCATTCCCCGATGCTTCCTTCAAAGGAGGGTCACACCCATGAAAACTGAAGAATTGAAACATGCGCTTGGCGCCGGTCTGCTTTCATTCCCGGTGACGCATTTCGATGCGGAGGGCAATTTCAACGCCAAAAGCTATGCCGAACACGTCAACTGGCTTTCCGGCTTTGAGGCGGCCACGCTGTTTGCCGCTGGTGGTACGGGGGAGTTCTTTTCGCTGGCGCCGGAGGAAATTCCGCAGATCGTCCGCGTCGCCAAGGAAGCCGCCGGCAAGACGCCGATCGTCTCGGGTTGCGGCTACGGCACCAATATCGCCGTCTCGATCGCCAAGTCCGTCGAAAAGGCCGGCGCAGACGGCATCCTGCTTTTGCCGCACTACCTGATCGATGCGCCGCAGGAAGGGCTCTACCGGCATATCAAGGCCGTGTGCCAGGCCACGGGTATGGGCGTGATGGTCTATAATCGCGACAATTCCGTTCTGCAGGCCGATACGCTGGCGCGCCTTTGCGACGCTTGCCCGAACCTCGTCGGCTTCAAGGATGGCACCGGCGACATCGGCCTCGTGCGGCAGATCACCGCCAAGATGGGGGACCGCTTGACCTATCTTGGCGGCATGCCGACGGCCGAACTCTTCGCTGAGGCCTACCTTGGTGCAGGCTTTACCACCTATTCTTCGGCGGTCTTCAACTTCGTGCCCGGCCTCGCCATGGATTTTTACAAGGCATTGCGCGCGGGCGAACGCGCCAGGTGCGAGAAAATCCTGATTGATTTCTTCTATCCGTTCATGGCGATCCGTAGCCGTGCGAAGGGCTATGCCGTCTCGGCCATCAAGGCCGGGGTGCGGCTCCAGGGCTTCGATGCCGGTCCGGTTCGCTCGCCACTCCATGACCTGACACCAGAGGAAATGGCTATGATGGACGCCCTTATCGGAAAACATAAGCGTCAGTGAGAAAAGTGGGCCGCCTTCGCGCGGAGGCGGCCCTCGTCGCAGAATGAAAAAGGGGAAAGCCCATGACCATCCACCAGAACCTGATTGCCGGCGAATGGGTCGGCGGTGACGGGGTTGCCAACATCAATCCCTCGAACACCAATGACGTGGTCGGCGAATATGCCCGTGCGTCTGCCGATGATGCCCGCGCCGCGATCGCCGCTGCCAAGGCGGCGTTCCCGGCTTGGTCGCGCTCCGGCATCCTCGAGCGCCACGCGATCCTGAGGAAGACCGCCGACGAGATCCTTGCCCGCAAGGACGAGCTCGGAAGGTTGCTGTCGCGCGAGGAAGGCAAGACGCTTGCCGAAGGCATCGGCGAGACCGTGCGTGCCGGCCAGATCTTCGACTTCTTCGCCGGCGAATGCCTGCGACTGGCGGGCGAAGTTCTGCCGTCGGCGCGACCCAATATCGGCGTCGAGATCACCCGCGAGCCGGTCGGCGTCGTCGGCATCATCACGCCCTGGAACTTCCCGATCGCCATCCCCGCCTGGAAGATCGCGCCGGCGCTTTGTTACGGCAACACCGTCGTCTTCAAGCCGGCCGAACTGGTGCCCGGCAGTTCCTGGGCCATCGTCGACATCCTCCATCGCGCCGGCCTGCCGAAGGGCGTGTTGAACCTCGTCATGGGCAAGGGCTCGGTCGTCGGCCAGGCGATGCTCGACAGCCCCGATATCCACGCCATCACCTTCACCGGCTCGACCGGCACGGGAAAACGGGTGGCGCTCGCCTCGGTCGAGCACAATCGCAAGTACCAGCTGGAGATGGGCGGCAAGAACCCCTTCGTCGTGCTCGACGATGCCGATCTGTCGGTGGCGGTCGAGGCCGCGGTCAACTCCGCCTTCTTCTCCACCGGCCAGCGCTGCACCGCCTCCTCGCGCATCATCGTCACCGAGGGCATCCACGATCGCTTCGTGGCCGCCATGGGCGAACGGATGAAGGGGCTGACGATCGACGACGCCTTGAAGGCCGGCACCCATATCGGTCCGGTGGTCGATCAAAGCCAGCTCAACCAGGACACCGACTACATCGCCATCGGCCAGCAGGAGGGTGCGAAGCTTGCCTTCGGCGGCGAACTGCTGAAGCGCGACGCGCCCGGCTTCTACCTGCAGCCAGCGCTGTTCACCGAGGCGACCAACCAGATGCGGATTTCGCGGGAAGAAATCTTCGGGCCGGTCGCGTCCGTCATCCGCGTCCGCGATTACGACGAGGCGCTCACTGTGGCCAACGACACCCCCTTCGGCCTGTCATCGGGCATCGCCACCACCAGCCTCAAGCATGCGACCCATTTCAAGCGCAATGCCGAGGCCGGCATGGTCATGGTCAACCTGCCGACGGCAGGCGTCGATTTCCACGTGCCGTTCGGCGGCCGCAAGGGCTCGTCCCACGGTTCGCGCGAGCAGGGCCGCTACGCCGCCGAGTTCTACACCACCGTCAAGACGGCCTACACGTCGGCGTAGATGTGAGCATTCACCCCGCCGTTCGACTGGCGATTAACGTGTTGAACGGCGGGGCAATTCCAATGATCCGACTGACGCAGCAACCGCTAACACGCGGCTCATCAACTCTGGGGATTAAATCCGCTCTCAGAGGACGGCATAGAGGGAGCGCGACGACACCACATACTGGATCGCCGCAAGCAGGAGCGCGACCGCAACGATCACGCCGATACGCAAAATCCTATCAAGGAAGGTTTCCTGGCCCTGCATCGTCAAACCTCGTTCTTCAACAGGTGTATTCGACAATCGCCAAAGCCAAAGTATCATCCTCGCGAGCCTCAGCACAGATCGCGATGAAGAGGCGCAGATACGACGGATGACTTTGTAGGCCCGTCCGCGGCTCTTGATCAGCTACGAACGGGCTCAGAGAGATCGAACTGACTAGAGGGCAGCGCGCTTGTCATGCCTTGCGACGCGAGCAAGCAGGTAGTCGACTTCTGTTCGCGCTGTCGGGGTCAGCATCTGGGCCGGCTTGCGTTGGGCGTCGGAGGCGATGACGCCACGGCGTTTCAGAACATGCTTGCGAACGGCAAGGCCGATGCCAAGCTGTTGCTCGTAACGGATCAAAGGCAGGTGCGCATCGAAGAGATCGTGCGCTTCATCCCTTTTTCCGGCCGCAAACAATCCCATGAGTTCGGTGAGCATGTCCGGGAAGCCATAGCCGGTCATCGCTCCGTCCGCGCCTCGTTCCGGCTCGAAGTCTAGGAACATGCCGCCATTGCCGCAGAGCACCGAAAAGTCGCGAAGTTCTTTCGCCTTCTGCATGGCGCGCAGCTTCGATATCTTTTCAAGGCCGGGCCAGTCCTCGTGCTTCAGCATCAGGCAGGACGTGTGGTTGGACATGATCTTCGCGATGACGCCTGATGTCATGACGACCGTGAGGGTCAGCGGATAGTCCTGGAGAACCCACGGTACATCCTCGCCGACAGCTTCCACCGCGCCGGCGAAGTAGTTGACGATCTGGTCATCGGTGCGCAGGGCGGGAGGCGGAGCGATCATCACGCCAGCGGCACCCATTTCCATCGAGTCACGCGCCAACGAGCGCATGCTGGCAAAACCTGGAGCGGAGACGCCGACGATCACCGGAATTTTGGACCGGGAGACCACGCGCTTGACGATGGCACGGCTTTCCTCCGGTTCGAGCTTCGGGGCCTCGCCCATGATGCCGAGGATCGTGACGCCGGTGCAGCCGCTCTCCTCATAAAAGTCCGTCAGCTTGTCGATCGAATTGAAATCAATCGAGCCGTCCTCGAAGAACGGGGTGGTTGCGATGGCGTAGACGCCCTTGGATTGCGTGCTGAACGTCATTTCTGGCTGTCCTTCCAGGCCTCATACCGGGCCTTCGTTTCTGCATTCATTGGGTAAAGACCGGGAAGCGGCACGCCCCGATCGACTTCACTCATGATCCAGGCCTCCATGCGCTCCTGTTCAGGCGCTTCGGCGAGCACCTCGTCGAGAAGCGCTGCCGGGATGAGGACTGCACCGTCGTCATCGACCACGACAATGTCGTCCGGAAGCACGGCAACGCCGCCGCAATTGATCGGCTCCTGCCATCCGACAAAGGTCAGCCCTGCGACCGACGGCGGTGCTGCGATGCCATTGCACCACACCTTCATGCCGCTCGCCAACACTCCCTCGGCGTCGCGCATCACGCCGTCGGTGACGAGGCCGACAACGTTGCGTTTCGCCATCCGGGCACACAGGATGTCGCCGAAGATGCCGGCATCGCCGATGCCCATCGCGTCGACGACCGCGACACAGCCCTCGGGCATCGCCTCGATCGCCGCCCGGGTGGAGATCGGCGATGCCCAGCTCGCAGGCGTGGCGAGGTCCTCCCGGGCAGGGATGAAGCGCAGGGTAAATGCCTTGCCGACAACCCGCCCCTGGCCAGGCTTCAGCGGCTTGGTGCCACGCATCCAGACATTGCGAAGCCCTCTTTTGAGCAGAACCGTCGTTAGCGTCGCAGTGGATACGCCCTTCAGGGTTTCAACGACGTGAGGCTCAAGTGTCATGATCGATCTCGCCCAAATCAGATGCTGTTGATCAGACCGCCATCGACGCGGATGACGGAGCCGGTGATGTAGGATGCGCGGGGGCTGGCAAGGAAGGTGACGGTGTCACCGTATTCCTTCGGGTCGCCGTAGCGCCCGACTGGAATGGACCCGGTACTTTCGGCGGTGACGTCGGCGACCGGCCGGTTTTCACGCTTCGCCTTCTGCTCGTCCAGGAACACGATCCGCCCGGTGGCGATCCGTCCCGGCAACACGATGTTTGCGGTGATGCCATCGCGCCCGACCTCGCGCGCCAAGGTTTTTGACCAGCCCACAAGCGCCAGGCGCAGGCTGTTCGAAATCCCGAGATTTGCAATCGGTGCGACGACGCCTGAAGACGTGGAGGTGATGATGCGTCCCCATTTGCGCTCGCGCATCGTCGGCAGAACGGCATCGGTGACCGCGATCACCGAGCGAACCATGAGGTCGAAGTACTTCGACCAATCGTCGGGCGACTGGCCTGCGGCCGGCGTCGGCGGCGGGCCGCCGGTGTTGTTGACCAGGATGTCGACCGGGCCAAACGCATTGTTTATGGCGTCGAGCTTCCGACCAACCAGGGACAGGTCGCCAATATCCCAGGTGAGCGGAATGGCCTTGCCACCCTCGGCCTTGATTGCATCCGCGGTCGCCTTGGCGCTTTCCTCGTGGATGTCGGCGACGACGACGGAAACATCTTCGGCCGCAAGCGACCTTGCGATTGCGCCGCCAAGTCCACCGCCGGCGCCGAAGACAAGCGCCGTCTTGCCGTTCAAATGTAGATCCACCTCTTCCTCCTTTGTTTCCGGGGCACTATGGCAACGCGCAAACAAGAGAAAAACCTTCCTTTTTATTCCTTCAGACGATAGTAAAAGTATCGATGGAAACCCGCTTTCTCGAAACCTTCCTGGCCGTCGTTCAACACGGCTCTCTGGCTGAGGCGTCGCGCCGCCTGGGTGTGACGCCGGCCGCGGTCGCGCAACGTATCCTGGCGTTGGAAGACGAGATCGGGCTGCCCCTTCTGGCGCGATCAGGCCGGCGGGTGAAGCCAACCGAAGCGGGCGTCGCGATCCTTGAAAAGAGCCGACGCGTTCTATCGGAAGTCAGACAGTTGAAAGGACTGGCACACGACGACCAGGCATTCGGAGAACTGCGGCTTGGTGCCATCTCGACGGCACTGACGGGCCTGCTTCCGAATGCGCTACGAAAAGTGTTCGACACGACGCCGGGCGTCGACATCTTCCTGCTGCCGGGAACGTCGGCAGAGCTCTATAACAGCGTGCTGGAGGAAAAGATCGACGCGGCGATCCTCGTCAAACCGCCCTTCCCGATACCCAAGACCTTACATTGGGAACTGATCCGGTCGGAGCCGTTCGTCCTTCTGGCGCCGCCCGACCTCGCGAACTTCACCGCCGACCGCTTGCTTCGCGAGCAACCATTCATCCGATACGACAGAAGCAATTGGGGCGGCCGCTTGGCAGATGCCTATCTTCAATCCCAGCGGATTCTTCCTCGCGAGTGGCTGGAACTCGACTCGCTCGAAGCCATATCGGTCATGGTTGAAGCTCGACTAGGCGTATCGCTCATGCCCGACTGGCGTTCGTCCCTCTTCGACAACCTGCGCGTTGCCCGGCTTCCGCTGCGCAACGCACCGTGCCGCGAGATCGGCTTGCTCAGACCTCGCAACGTGCCATCAGCCCGACTGATACAGGCCATTCTCGATGCCATTCGATTATAGAGCGGACCGAACTTCCGGCCGCAGGGGCCGTCCTCGTTCTGGTCTTTACGCGCACCACGATGGCTCGAAGCCGACCCGACGATGGGCTCGTAGACCAACAGTGGATATCTCCGAGAGATCAGTGACTTTCCGGGCCCTGCATCCACTGCGGGATATCCCGTTTGGCATGAAGCACACGCCAAACGTCGATATAATCAGCCTGCTCGCGATAGAAGACGAGATATGGGTATCTCTTCAAATAGACGTTCCGCAAATCAGGTAATCCCAATTCGTACGAATATCTCAATGATCCAGATTCCGGATGGTTCGCGATCAAATCGTATGCCGTTTGAAGAGCGTCGATAAATCCGTGGGCAACTTCAGGTCCCGCCTCGCTTGCGTAATAGTCGACGGCCGCTTCGGCATCATTGCGAGCCAATTCACGTGGAATAATCCGTTTGTAACTCACTTGGCCTGCCGAACTCGTTCGCGCAACCTGGTGAAATAATCAGCGTCGGCCGGTTCAGTCTGATCAGAGGAAGCACCGTCAAGCAACAGCCTGCGCAATGTGAGCCGGTCCTGATCTCGACGAATCAACTCCCGGATATACTCACTGCTCGTCCCATAGCCCCGCCCGGCGACTTGCTCATCGACGAAGCTCTTCAAATAGTCCGGCAGAGAAATGTTCATTGTGCTCATGTGAAAAAGAATACCGTCCTTGGCAAAAAATGGCAAGGACGGTTGATTCCAACAACTTTCACGAGACGCGATAATGCCTAACGCGGTGGCGTTCACCTGATGCGGATTCTACTCGGCCGGCACGGGCCTTGTTTCGCACAGGCGGATGGCGGTGCACCGCCGGGGCCGCCTGAGCTATGCCGGCGTACCCGCAGAGCGCATGCGGTCCTATCTCGGCCGCTTCGCCGAGGCGCTTTCCTGGCCTTGAGGCTGCTGCCGTCGAGCCCCAAGGGACCAGCCGGCAAAGCGGACCAGGAGCCCGCGAAAATGCGCCTCTATGAAGCGCGCCCAATCGCGCGGCTCCTCGGGATTGTCCAGATCCCGCCGGGCAACCACATAGCCGATCCCCCGCAACATCGCGGCCGCCTCAGTGCCGAAAGGCACGCAGCGGTTTGCCGCTGCGCTGGGTGACGCCGACGCCGGGAGCCGCGCCGACCTCCGCATTGGAGGCAGCAAGCAGCGGCTTGCCGCGCACCATGTCTGAGCCACGCTCGGCGAGCATGATCGTCGGCGCGTTGAGGTTGGCGTTCGGCTCTGCCGGGAAGACGGAGCTGTCGATGACCCGGAGGCCGCCGATGCCGCGCACCCGGAGTTCGCTGTCGACGACGGCCATCTCGTCCTCGCCCATGCGGCAGGAGCCGCAGGGGTGGTAGGTGCTTTCCATGGTCTCACGCACCCAGGCGTCGATCTCGTCGTTGCTGCGCACATCCTTGCCGGGCGCGATCTCCTCGCCGCGGAAGCGGTCGAAGGCGGGTTGGGCGATGATTTCGCGGGTGAGCCGCAGGCAGCGCCGAAAACCTTCGCGGTCCTCCTCGCGGTCGAGATAGTTGAAGAGGATATCCGGCTGCTCGTGCGCCTCCGGCGAGCGCAGCCGCACATAACCGCGGCTCTTCGGCTTGTTCGGCCCCGTCAGCACCATGAAACCGTGACCGTCGAGCGGCTTCTTGCCGTCATAGCGCATGGCGGCGGGCAGGAAGTGAAACTGGATATCCGGCCACTGGAGGGAGGCGTCGGAACGAATGAAGCCGCCGCTCTCGAAATGGTTGGAGACCGAAAGCCCCTTCTTGAAGAGCAGCCACTCCGCACCGATCAGGGCTTTGCTCAAAAGCCCCATCTTGCCGTTGAGCGTGATCGGCTCCTTGCAGGCATACTGGATGTAGACCTCGGAGTGGTCCTGCAGATTCTCGCCGACGCCCGGCAGATCGTGCAGCACCTCGACGCCCGCCTTTTGCAGCACGGCAGCCGGGCCGATGCCGGAGCGTTGCAGGAGGTGCGGCGAGCCGATCGGGCCGGAGGAAATCAGCACTTCGCGGCTTGCCTTCGCCACGACGCGCTCCCCACCCAGCTCGTATTCAACGCCGACGGCACGTTTTCCCTCGAGCAGTACACGCCGCGTCATGGCGTGGGTGACGACCGTGAGGTTCGGCCGGCTCATCGCCGGCTTGAGATAGGCATTGGCCGTCGACCAGCGCACGCCGTCCTTGACGGTCATGTGCATCGGCCCGAAGCCCTCCTGCATATGGCCGTTCGGGTCTTTCGTCGTGATATAGCCCGCCTCGCGGCCGGCATCGACGAAGGCCCGGTAGAGCGGGTTCCGCATCCTGTTGCCGGCATTGGTGGCGAGCGGGCCGGCGGCGCCGCGATAGGCGTCGCCCCCGTCCTGCCAGCTTTCGGCGCGCTGGAAATAGGGCAGGCAATTGGCATAGCGCCAGCCGCGCGCCCCAAGCTCCTCCCACTCGTCGAAGTCGCGGGCATGGCCGCGCATGTAGACAAGCCCGTTGATCGAGGAGGAACCGCCGATGACCTTTCCACGCGGGCAGTGGACCCGGCGGCCGTCGAGGCCGGGCTCCGGCAGGGTCATGTATTTCCAGTTGTATTTCGTGCCGTTCATCGGGATGGACAGCGCCGTCGGCATCTGAATGAAGATCGACTTGTCGCTGCCGCCGTATTCGAGGACCAGGACTTTTACGGCCGGGTCTTCCGAAAGGCGGTTGGCGAGCACGCAGCCGGCCGATCCGGCACCGATGATGATGTAGTCGTAGGTATCGCTCATGGCGGTCATCCCGATATTACGGATAGAGGCCCCAGCCACGCCCGCGGGCGAAAAGTCGGGTCAGGACATAGTGGACCGCGCCGGCTGCAAGGCAGGAAGGCACGGAGGCGGTGAGGTACTTGAACGCCGGCAGGCTCGCGAGTGTCTGCGGATTGAAGACGAGCACGTAGCACGCGAAACCGACGGCAAGCGCAAAGAGGCCGATGGGATTGAAGCCACCCCAGAAACGGTAGGGACCGTTTTCCTGCGGACCGTGCAGGCTGCGCATGTCGAGCTTCTGCCCGCGCAGGAAGAAGTAATCGGCAATGCCGATGCCGGCGAGCGCGGAATTGAGCGCCGAGGTCCAGACGAGGAAGATGAAGAAGCCGTCATACATCTGCGGATAGAAGACCACGAGGCCGAGCGGGATGACGCAGAACAGGAAGAGGATCGCCCCCCAGGAGATGGCCCGCACCGAGGCCGTGCCCACCTGCCGCAGACCGACGATGGAGGTGTAAAGGATGTTGGCCATCGAGGTCATGTTGGCGAAGGCGACGAAGAGCAGCGCGATGATGCCGATGACGGGGCCGGCGATCTTGGTCATCCAGATCGTCGGGTCGCTGTCGCCGAGTGCGACGGCGGCGAGCAGGCCGACAATTTCGCCGAGTGCGGCGGCACCGAAAATGCCGAGGATGTTCGGCCAGAAGGCGGTGCGTTCGTTCTGGGTGAGGCGGGCGAGATTGCCGATATAGGGCCACCAGGAGAAGCCGGCGGCAAGGTTCACTTCGATAGCGATAATGAAGTTGAGCGTATTATCCTCAAACGGCGGGGAAAGCGCCGGCATCGCCAGCAGCTCGGAGAAGGAGCGGTGCTGGAGAATGAGGTAGAGCATCACGATCATCAGGATCACCAGCGCGGGCGAGACGACCATGTTGAAGAACTTGATCGAGGTCGGCCCTTTGGCGACGATGAACCAGGTAACGAGGATGGCGCCGACGGCGGCGACGATCATCTTGATGCCGGTCGGGTTGGTGGCCTCGCCGGAGCTCAGCGCCGTCAACCCGTCGATCGAGCGGCCGAACATCATGGCCAGCACCGCAAGCCAGCCCATGGTGAGCACCACGACGGCCAGCACATAGACGACGCGGCTGCCGTTATAACCGAACTGGCTGCGCAGCGCGACGAACTGCTCGATGCCGTAGCGGCCGGAAAGCGGCGTGGTGGCAAGTGCCGTCAACATGACACCGACGATGTTGCCGATGATGATGGCGGCGATGCCCTCCTTCGGTCCGACGAAGAGGCCTACGGAGCCGCCGATCAGGAAGGCCCAGGTGGCGATGGCGAGCGCCGAATTGGCGTAGGTGAATTCCCAGAAACCCCAGAGCCGTTCAGCGGGCAGGAGCGGTGCATCGCCGCGTTCGGCCGCGGCTCGGTTGGCGGAGGCTTCCTCCCGTTGGATTTCTGCGGCGGCAAGCCCGCCATTGGCGACGTGATCGGTCATGTCATGCCCCCCAGAACCAGGAACCGAGGACCAGCACGAGCGTCAGCACGGCCATGCCGGCATAGTCGAGGACGGTCATCGTGCCTTCGAAGCGGTGACCCGCCTCGATGTCTTCATAGATGCGGGCGCGGCGTCCCAGTTCGTTCTGCCAGGCGATATCGTTTTCCATTTTTGGTTCCCCTATCGCGTCGCGCCTTCGGCGTCTTTCTGCGATGAAAGGCGGCTCCATCAGCCGCCGGTGGTGCGAAGCGGCCGCCCATGGGCGGCGGCCGCAAGGTTTACGGCAACGTGATCCACACCGCCTTGGTCTCCATGAGGTAGTCGAGTTGCTCCGGCCCCAGGTCCTTGCCGAAGCCCGAAGCCTTGAAGCCGCCGAAGGGCATGGAAGGATCGATCGTGCTGTGGGCATTGACGTAGACAGAGCCCGCATGCAGGCGCGGGATGAGCGTGTGCACGCGCGCGAGATCGTTCGAGTAGATCGCGGCGGCAAGGCCGAACGGCGTGTCGTTCGCCAGCGAAACTGCGTCCTCCGGCGTGTCGAAAGGGCTGGTGACCAGCACAGGCCCAAAAATCTCCTCGCGCACGATGCTCATCTCCGGCTTGCAATAGGCAAAGATGGCGGGTTCGACGAAATGGCCCGGTCGGTCGGGGCTGCCGCCGCCATGGATCAGCTCCGCGCCCTCGCGGCGGCCGGCCTCGATATAGCTGGAAACCACCTTCTTCTGCTGCGCCGAGACCATGGGGCCGATGTAGCAATCATGGTCGAGGCCTGGCGCGAGCTTCAGCGTGCGGGTGACAGCGACCAGTTCTTCGAGGAAGGCGTCATGGACCGACCGCTGGACATAGACGCGGGTGCCGGCATCGCAGACCTGGCCGGAATTGAAGAACACGCCGTTTGCCACCGCCCGGGCAGCACTTGCCAGATCGGCATCGTCGAGCACCAGCACCGGTGATTTGCCGCCGAGTTCCAGCGTGACGTGCTTCAGATTGCCGACCGCCGTGCGGCCGACCTCCTGCCCAACGGGCGTCGATCCGGTGAAGGTCACCTTGTCGATGCCCGGATGGGTGGACATGGCCGCGCCGATGACGCTGCCCTTGCCCGTGACGATATTGACCACGCCATCGGGAATGCCGGCCTCCTGCACCAGTTCGGCAAAGCGCAGGGTGGATAGCGAGGTGAGTTCCGCCGGCTTGACGATGACGGTGCAGCCGACAGCAAGGGCAGCTGCGAGCTTCCACGCCATGGTCTGCAGCGGAAAGTTCCACGGCACGATGGCGGCGACGACGCCGAGCGGTTCCTTGCGGGTATAGGCGAGATAATTTCCGGGAATGGAAGGTTCGACGGTGCGGCCGTGCAGCTTTGTCGGCCAGCCGGCGAAATAGCGGAACGTATCAACCGTGCCCTGGATATCGATCTCGCGGGCAAAGGTCACCGACTTGCCCATGTCGATAGCTTCGATTTCCGCCAGTTCGTCGGCATGGGTCTCGATGAGGTCGGCGAGGCGGTGCAGCAGGCGTTCGCGTTCGAGCGGCTTGAGGAGACGCCACGCGCCGCCATCGAACTGGGCGCGGGCAGCGCGGACGGCCCGGTCGAGATCGTCCGTAGTGCCCGAGGGGGCGCGGGTGATCAGGCCGCCGGTGGAGGGCTCGAAAATGTCGAAGGTCGCGCCATTGCCGCTGTCGACCCAGGCGCCGCCGATGAACATCTTCTGGGGCTTGGCCAGAAACCGCCGCGTCGCATCGCTGACGCCGTATTGATCCAGATAATTGCGGACGCTTTCGTCCATGTCTCTTCCTCCTCGTCGGCCGCCGCTGGCGTGCCGGCCCTTCCCGGGGTCTTTGCTCAGCGTTTTTCGGCTCCCGCATGCATGACGCGGCCGATGAGGTTCATGAGAACCTGCGCGGCCAGAATCGAGGTGCCTCCGGTGTGGTCGTAGTCTGGCGCCACCTCGACGAGATCGATGCCGACGATGTTCCCGCGCTTGGCGAGCGCCGCCAGGATCTCCAGCACCTCGTAATAGATAAAGCCGCCATGCGACGGCGTGCCGGTGCCCGGCGCGATCGACGGATCGAAGCCGTCGATATCGATGGTGACGTAATAGCGCGCGCCGGCCGGCACCCGGTCCACCACGGCGTCGGTGCCGAGTGCCCGGATCTGACGGACCGAAAGGATGTCGGAGCCCATCTTTCGGGCATCCTCATAACCTTCCTTGGCGGTGGAGGAGACGTTGCGGATGCCAAGCTGCGACAGGCCGCTGACATAGGGCTTTTCCGCCGCACGGCGCATCGGGTTGCCGTGGCCGTAGCGCACGCCATGGCGCTCGTCGACGAAATCGAGATGGGCGTCGATCTGCACGATGTGGATCGGCCCGTTCTTCTCGCAGTCGTCGGCAAAGGCATTGACGCAGGGGATGTTGATGGAATGGTCACCGCCGAGCACCACCGGCAGTGCGCCGGCGGCCAAAATCTTGCGGACGCCGAACTCGATGTTCGCGTGGCTCTTCATCGTGTCGGTGTGGACGATGTCGGCATCGCCGATATCGACGATCGAGACCGCGCCGCTCGGCAGATAGGTGACGTCGTCCTCGTGATCGTAGGCGCCGCCGTGGCCGAAGGAAAAGAGGGTCGAGGCCTCGCGGATCGAGCGCGGTCCGAAGCGGGTGCCGGCACGCCACTGGGTGCCGCAGTCGAACGGAGCGCCGAGGATCGCCACGTCGGCGTCGATCGCGTCCCAGTCCGGCTGGTAGGGATATTTGCCGAAGGTGCAGATGCCGACGAACGGCAAGTTCAGACGCCCGGTTTCATAGGAATTGCTGGTCATGTGTCTCCTCCACAGATGAAGGAGTGTGCGGAAGGCCGATACTCTTAAAAATATCTATGATTGGATGTTTAGTTGTGACTTAATCAATGCATGATCAACAAGGTTCGCCACCGCGTTCTCAACTTATCGCTGGGCGATGCTGAACTCCGGCTGCTGCGCGTCTTTGCTTCAGTCGTGCAGCACGGCGGCTTTTCTGCCGCGCAGTCAGCGCTCGGCATGACGCAGGCGACAATCTCCACCCATATGCGCAATCTGGAACAGCGGCTGGCCTTGCGCCTGTGCACCCGCGGCCGCAGCGGCTTCCAGCTAACCGAGGAAGGGCGGCTCGTCTATGACGCGGCGCTCGAGCTCTTCGGCTCGCTGGAGAAATTCCAGAGCCGCATCGGCGAGGCGCAGGGTGAGCTTTCCGGCAATCTCAGCTTCGGCACCGTCGATGCGATGATCACCAATCGCGAACTCGACCTTCAGGGCGCGCTCGCCAGCTTCCATGCGAAAGCGCCGCGCGTGCATCTGGAAATTGATGTCGCAGCACCGCAGGTGCTGCACCAGGGGCTACTGAACGGCTCCTACCAGGTCGTGCTCATGCCATCGGTCGGCAGCGTCACGCCGCATGTCCGCAGCCAGCCGGTGTTTTCCGAAGTCCAGAAACTCTACTGCGCTGAGCGCCACCAGCTCTTTGCCCGCCCCGACGAAGAGCTCACCGACGCGGTGCTGGCATCCCAGTCCTTTGCCGGCCGCACCTATATGCTCAACGAGACGATCTGCGGCGTGAACTTCACTTGGGCCGCCGCAACGCCGCATATGGAGGGCACACTGCTGCTTCTGCTTTCCGGCGCATATATCGGCTTCCTGCCCGATCATTATGCAGACGAATGGGTGCGCACTGGCCATCTCAGGATACTTGCCCCCGAGCGCATGACCTTCGAGGATATGTTCCATATCGCCTATCCCCGCAACAAGCCTTCACGCGCGGCCGAAACCCTGGCAGAGGCGATCACCGAGAGCGTACGAAAGCCGCGCTGAGGTTTTCCGCTGGCCCCGGAAACCGGGCCAGACGGCTCAGTCCTAGGACAATTCCAGGAAAAGTGTGAAACCGTTTTCCGTCCGGAATTGCGTTGCTTCAACGAGTTGGATCATTTCACTGTTTCGATGAAACAAAGAAATGATCTGGGGCCGGTCGAGGTGCCGCAACCGCCGCATCGCTGAGGGCAGACATGGTGCAAAGCGGCGCAGCATGCGCGCTGCCCAGCCGGAAAACGCAAGGCAGACCGCAGTTTCACTGCTCACGTCCTCACCGCCCCGCTCTGCAACCACGCGCAGCATTTTCCGCTCCCTGCCCTACCGAACCCGAACGGGCTGTCGGGCGAAATGAAAAACTGACCCCCGCATTGCCTCAAGCAAAATGTTACCGATAGTGTTGATGCTCCCGATGGGACGGTCATGGTTCGCTGTCCCGGCTCGGGGGATGGATGGCACGGCGGATCAGCATGGCGACACGGACGGAACTGGTTGAAGCGATCATCGAGCGATATCGATCGAGCTGTCGGGCGGACAAGCAAAGAATCCTCGATGAGTTCGTCGCGGTTACCGGATATCACCGCAAACATGCGATCCGAGTGCTCCGCCCTAGGGAACCGGCCCGCCTTGCGCGCGACAATATGCTGTCCAGTATGGTTCCGAGGTTCGGGAAGCGCTGGTAGCTCTATGGGAAGCGTCCGATCGTCTCTGCTCGAAACGTCTGAAGCCGCTGATCCCCATTTTACTGCCAGCCCTTGAGCGCCACGGCCGGCTCGACCTGAGCGCCGAGCTTCGCGATAAACTACTGACGGTCAGTCCGGCGACGATGGACCGGTTGCTGTCAGAGGTACGTGTGGTGGCTCGCGGTGGCCGGCGTCGGCGCGCCGGAATGAGTTCTGCGGTTCGCCGATCGGTCCCGGTGCGCACCTTCGGGGACTGGAACGATCCGCTGCCCGGTTATGTCGAGGTCGACTTCGTGGCTCATTCGGGTACCTCTTCGTCCGGTAGTTTCGTGCAGACGATGGTGCTGACCGATATCGCTACGGGCTGGACCGAGTGCGTGCCAGTGCGCACACGCGAAAGCAGTCTCGTTATCGCTGCTCTCAAACAGGCTCGCTCGCTGTTCCCATTCCCGCTGCTGGGCGTGGACTTCGACAACGATAGCGCCTTCATGAACGAACTTGTGGTCTGCTGGTGCCGAAGTCAGGGATTGGAGGTGACCCGTTCGCGCGCGTATCGAAAGAACGATCAGGCTTGGGTCGAGCAGAAGAACGGCGCAATCGTGCGACGGCTGGTCGGTTACGGAAGGCTTGTCGGCGCGGAGGCCACGGTTGCCCTTGCGCGACTCTACGAGGTGGTGCGTCTGTACGGCAATCTGTTCCAGCCTTCGTTCAAGCTGCGAGAGAAGACAAGGATCGGCGCCCGCGTCGTCAAACGCTACCATCCGCCCGTGCCGCCCATCGCGCGGGTACTGGCCCATTCCGGTGTGGCCGAGGCCGACAAGGAGCGGTTGCAGGCGATGCTGGAAAGGGAAGATCCGGTGACGTTGTTTGCCGGGATCCGTTCCGCCCAGGAGGAGCTCGGAAAGCGGGTCGATCGCCGTGGCTCGAATGCGGGGCCCGAAGAACCGGTCGCCATCGATCTCCAGCGATTCACCGCGAGCCTGAAGACGGCCTGGCAGGCCGGAGAGAAACGACCGACACATCGGCGGCCATATCGACGGACCAAGCCTTACCCGAAAAGGCCGAGCATGCTGGAGCCATTCGAGCCCCAGATTCGGGCGTGGCTTGAGGCGGATCCGGCGCTCTCGGCAGCCTCGGTCCTGCAGCGTCTGATGAGCGCCGATCCGTCACGCTTCACGGAGAAAAGCCTGCGGACGGTGCAGATGGCCGTCAAGGCTTGGCGCATGGAAATAGCCGAGCAGGTCATACTCAATGGCGACTGGATGGAGTGCGCGCCCGTATCTCCACCCGCCGCGGCGGGTGGAGATACGGGCCCTCTCGGTACTCTCAACTTCAGTAACATGCTTGGGTGAGGCAATAGGGGGGGTCAATTCTTCGATTCGCTTGACACCGGCTCGGCGTAGTAGGGCAGCCGGTCGATCCGCGGCGACCACGTCCCTTGTCGACGACCGTGCGCACATGCGCCGCGATCTCCTCCATCGGCGCGAACCAGACGTCCCCGCGCTGAAGAACCTGCTCAAGGAAGCGGTGCACTACTTCCCAGCGCGCAAGGCGTCCGGTGGCGAATGGATGCACGACCGGCACCCAGAGCGCGCCGTGCCGGTAGGCGGCCTCGAACTCCTGCGCGAAGGTGGCAAAGCCCTGCTCGGGCGCGCGGATCGGCATCATGTAGTCGAGATCCATAGACTGGACATATTGAGCCCAGTCGTCGAGACCCCAATGCGAGGGCAGCTCCACCAGGCGGCCGGCATCGCATTCCAACCCGCGGTGCAAATTCCTTCGCCCATGAGCGCACCAGCCCGAGCACCCCATGCTTGGAGGCGACATAGGGCGAGAAGGTCTCGCGGCGGTAATAGGCCATGTCGGACGCGGTCATGATCAGACGGGCCGGCACCTCCACTGTCCCCTCCATCAGCCCGATCGCCATTCTTCCAACGAAGAAGCTGCCGCGCAGGTTAATGGAGATCACTCGGTCGAAATCGGCGGCTGGAGTTTGCTATTGGGAGACGGTGCGCGTGCGTCCGAAGGCGCGCAGTAGCAGGTTCACCGAAACAGCGATCTTGTCGATGTCGGGGACGTCTCGGGAGTAGCGCCCGGTATAGAGCTTGACGATCATCTGGTCGCGCTCTTTGCCGCTGAGTTCGTAGTGAAGGTGAAGGTAGAAGCGCCTCTTGTCTCCGGCGCGCGAGATGTCGCCGCGCCGCTGCGTCACTTGCCTGAGATCTGCATGTAGCGGCTCGAAGCCATCAAGTCTGAGCGTCACCTGTGTGGACTGGAAACGCACTTCAGTCGGAACGGCGACCACCGCCTTGTCGAGTGAGAGGCTGACCACGCGCCCCGGCGTGCCGTCGACATTGGCGGGCTCATCGAGCCTAAAAGCCTGGAAAAGGCGACACGGTTTCTCAAAGCAGATGAGAGAAGCGATGACAAGGACGACGATGTTGATCCCCGACCATACGGCCCCAATCGCCGAAAACGAGCCGTGTATCCGCGCCGTTTCCGGAACGATGTTGATCAGGAGCCCCAGTGCTGTGGCAGTGATGAAGCCCGCGATCCAAGAGAACGTGTAGGCATCGAAGGCGTTGGCCTCGTTACCGGTGCCTTTCGGGGTCACCTTGAACGGCTTGCCGAAGGGCCGTACGAGGCTGGAAACGACCGTCGGCAGCATGCGAAAGGTTGCGAACGTCCCGACGGCGCTGGAAACTACAGGGAGGTAGCGCGTCGGGGTGATCCACAGCATCAACAGGAAATAGGCCGCCAGAACGGGAAGCTGGTTAGAGACATAGTCGGCAACGCCGGTGAAGTGCAGCGGCAAGGCGCCGAACCAGAGATAGGCGATTGGCACCATCAGGACGATCAGGCGCACGACGTACTGCACGAGCCAGGACATGGGAAGAAACATGATCCGCTGGAACAACGACAAGCCCGGTCCGCGCAAGGGGCCGTTGTGGAGATAGAGCGTCTGGATGCCGCCCTGGCACCAGCGCTCTCGCTGGACGAAATAGCCCGTCAGGTTCTCGGCTGCCAACCCCATCGACAGGCGCTCGTTCAAGTAACGGGTCTTGTAGCCTTTGTTCAGCATCGACAGTGTCGTCAACAAATCTTCGGTGATCGACTCCGTCGGGAAGCCGCCAATCGCGTCGACTGCCTTGCGGCGGGCGATCGAGCACGACCCACAGCAGAAGCTGACGTCCCAGACGTCGCGGCTCGGAGCGATCTCGTCGAAAAAGAGGCGCTGTTCGTCCGGCCAGATGTTCTCCAGGCCCAGGTTTGACTGGACCGGATCGACATTGAAGAAATGCTGCGGCGTCTGGACGATCCCGATCTCCTCGTCCGAGAAGAACGGCAAGGTACGCTTGAGAAAATGGCGATAAGGAACAAAGTCGGCATCGAAAATGGCAATGAAGTCGCCCGAACTCGCGCGGAGCCCGTTGTTCATGTTTCCGGCTTTCGCGTGCGCATTGTCCGTTCGCGTCAAGTGGACCGCACCTCGCTCTGCGCAGAAGGACTTCAGCCAATCACGCCGGCCGTCATCGAGGACATAGACCTTGAACTTGTCTTTCGGATAGTCGAGTGCCAACGCCCCGACGATCGTCCGCTCCAAGACATCGAGCGGTTCATTGTAGGTCGGAATAAAAACGTCGACTGTAGGCAGATCCTGTTGTTCGCGAGCGAAGAACGTCTTTCCCAAGCGGTCCGCTTCGGAACTCCGGTCAACGTATCGGCTCATCAAAATGAGGAAAAGAACGACCTCGGTGAAGGCAAGGAGCTCGATGATGAAGACAACCCAAACCCACCACGCGTTCGCGCCATCGGCTGGATAGGGAAGAACGGTCTCGAAAAGACGCCAGACCATATAGCGCAGTGCGACAGCGCCAACGACGGCGCAGGTGATCGTGCGCGCCCAGCTTTGATGCCGTGACCAGTTGGATGGCCCAAGCAGGAAGAAGGCGATAACCAGCAATGTGGGCGCGAGCGCTAAAAGAGGTTGAACCACAAGCCTTTGATCCACTGCGTCAGTTGCAGATTGTGCCTGGAGATGCGTACCTGGGCGGTCCGCCCCACCTGGCAAAAATTGCCGAAATCGGTGTTGAGCGCTGAGGGTATGAGTTGAACGCGGATCCTGGCATCGCGCTCCTCGGCCTCCGGCTCCTTGGCAGCTAGATTGTCCTTCTCGACAACGGCAGAAGAGCCTTTGACTGCCTGCACTTTCGCCTTGAAGACTTCGCTCCGACCGAGGAGCCGAACCTCCGCTTCGCGACCCGGATAGATCTCGTCGTAATCGACTTCGGGAACGAGGATATCGACGAAAAGCTCGCGGCAATCGAGGATACGCAGCAGCTCGTTGTTCAAGATGACATTGGAACCGTTGACGACGTTCCGGGTCCACACCACGCCGCTGAATGGCGAAGAGACCGCCGCCAATTCGAGACTGCGAACGCGCTTCTCTTCCTCGACCAATTGATGGTCTATCTGGTCGGCGCGCGTGCTGTTTTCGACTATGCGGGTGTTGATATCGTTTATGCGAACGATCACCTCGTCCTGGCGCTGGCGGGAATAGGGTACATCGTTTTGACCATCGCCCACGATGAATATCCCCTGACGAAGCGCCGTCAGTCGTTGTTCGAGCAGCTCGAGCGACAGATTGCTGATCTCGACCTCACCGCCCGTGGCGGCGCCCGCGGCAGCGGCCGACTCCACCATTTTGCGCGTAAAAATCCCTTTCGACTCCAACTCCTGCCGTCGGTCGAGGTCTACCTTGGCGACGAAGTCCTGGGCGCGAGATACCTCGACCCGCTTCTGCAGGATGCGAAGCTCGCGTTCCAGACTTGCAATGGTGGCGTTCTTGAAATTCTCGAGCCGATCGGCGAGTTGGGTGCGCAACGCGACAAGTTCGTCCCGTTCCCGTTCGAGCGCCGCAACGCGATCAACCGCGGTCTTTCCTTCCGCCTGCAGCGAAGCAAGGATCGCCCGATTGACCCGATCATTGCGGATCGTCAGAAGCGTCTCGTTTGCGGCTACCGGGGTGCCGATCCGGGGTGGTGCCTGCTCAATCTCGCCATCGATCGGCGCGTTGATCACTGCAAAGCGAGCGTTGACCGTGCCATCAAGGCTGGTAAAGCCCGTGAGCCCCGGCAAGAGCACGACAATGGCAAGTGCCAGAAGCAGGATCCCAACGACAATGCGTGTGACGCGATGGTTCAGGAGCTGCATGCGCAATCCCACTCACTACCGTTGACAACGACGACGGGGCTAGCGACATGCTCCCACCGCCGGGTTAACTTCCGGTGAGATGACGAGATGAACAACCCTCAAAATTGTATGTTTTGCAGCTGAAGTTTGTCCCATTTTCGGAAGATTCGGACGGGCTACCGCCGTGTGTGCGGCCGATTTTCAGACAGAGGCGCGGGCGTCCGCAGGCCTCCTCTTCTCTCAGCAAACCATCGCACTTGAGTGATCGTGCACTTCTCCGCCAAATAGCGGAGCGAGGGTAGGTTCGGAGAGCAGAAACCCTTGAACATGTGTTGCTCCCGCGGCCTGCGCGGCTTCAAACTGCGCATAGGTTTCGACGCCTTCAATGACCACGACCGGGGCGACGCAGGATGCGAGACCCACCATGTGCGAGAGAAAGCGCTCCGCGTCGTCACGACCCAGACGCAAAAAGAATCCGTCGATCTTCACGATGTCGACGGGCAGCGACAAAAGCGCCTCAGGTGTCGAGAACCCAGTGCCAAAGTCGTCGACGGCGATCCTGTAACCAAGCGCCTGCACACTTTGCAGAAACCGGCCGGCTATCGGAAGTCCCGATACGGGCAGACTTTCCGTCAACTCGAGCACAAGCCGCGATGCAAATCTCGTATTTGCAGACAGCAGATCGAAGAGAAGTGCTCTGTTGCGTTCGTCGGAAATACTTTCGACTGAAATGTTGCACCCGAGGACACCGGATGGCTGGCACGCGAGCCAGTCAAAAGCGAGGGCGAGCATATGCCTGTCAAGCGCGGCAACACGACCTGCCGCCTCCAGATAGCCTATGAACTCGCTGGCTGCCATGATCTCGCCATCGGGTTTGACGAGCCTTCCCAGGCATTCCGAGTAAAGGACGCGGCCGACGTCGGCGACTGAGTTGATGTGTTGAAGAGAAAAGCCGACACGTCCCTGTTTCATTGCGTGGTCGAAGGCTTCCGCAACACGATCAAACATTCGAATTCCGCCTTGTTTGGCAACCGGCCCGACAACAATCACCGGAGCCGGCTGCCTGTCTTTGTTTTACTGGACGCTTTCTACTTCCGGATCCGTTTCTACTTCCGGATCCGTCTCATCCACCGTCGATGGCGGCAGCGTCTCGCGGATTTCGTCGATCTTGCCGACCGCAGGGCCAACGCCGAGTATCTCCTTGGCTTCATCGACCATGTCGTCAGTCACCACACCGTCCTTGGTGAAGCTGGCAAGCGCATCACGCAGCGCTTCGTCACTCAGCGTCGGGTCCGTGGGGATGGCATCCTCACCGTTTTCAGCCTCAAACTCGGCATAGGCGATCGCATAGGCCCGAACCCCGGCCATCTTGGGATCGTTCGAATTGAGGTAAGCGTGGTAATTCCGGTTGAGCGAACCAAAGCCCGGCGCGTTCCCCGGCGTTACCGGTTCAACAACCGGATCCAACTCCACCGGCGCCGATTTGACGACCTTCTCGGCCTTCGCCGGCTTGGACGCTTTTTCCTTGCCGCTTGATGTGTGGGTCTTCTTATGCGATTTCTCGCCGGACTTGTTTCCCTTCGTCTCCTTGCTTCCGCGCGCATTATCGGACTTGCCGTGGCCGGAACTGCCACCACGATCACTGCCGTGGCCGCCACCATGGTCACCACCGTTTCCGCCACCATGGTCGCCGCCGTTGCCGCCCTTGGCATAGGCGAAACCGTTCAGCCCCAAGTTGCCGCCAGCCACCGGCGCGATTGCCAGTGTCAGTGTCATGATGCTTCGCGCGATCAGTCTCGTCATGGCCATGATAATCTCCTTATTCAACTTGCTGTTCACTGTCCTTTCGCGGACTCAGGCGAACGAGCATTGATGCACGGACGATATCTGCGCCCCGGACACGGCGCCATTGACCCCAGACCATTGCCTTCGCGCTTGGGACTTAGGTCCGGGCCCAAAGCATCAAAGGTCCGATCAAGCTCGCGTCGATCGTCCTGCCATTGACCGCGTTTCGAGAGTGGTTAGGTTGAGCTGGGCTTGCTACAATCGTCGCGCCGCACGAGCCGGCGGCCCGATCCGAGAGACCTGGTGCGCTTCAATCAACTTATCACCCGCTGGAATTCTCAATCGCTCGCCAGGCAGTTTCTGCTGATTGGGGGAGCAGTCTCCGCATGCGCCATGGTGTTGATCGGAGCCTTTGTTTCGAACCGGATCGAAGATGCGGTCACCCGGAACTCGGCCGCGACGACTGCACTCTATGTCGATAGTGTGATTGCGCCGCTGCTGCCCGACATGCAGAGGAACGAAGTCCTAGACGGGACCGTGGCACGCGCGCTGGATGAGACCCTCGGCCAAGGCGCACTGGGTGACCGGCTTCTCTCTTTCCGCCTTTGGCGCGCGGACGGCACGCTCCTCTATTCGAGTGATCGGGCCGCTGTCGGCACGAAGGTTGAGCTCAGCGGTGAATTGCAAACCGCATTTTCCGGCAAGATGGCCGCGCGCTTCGATCGGGAAAGGAACATAGCGACTGATAAAGGTTCAAGGGTACCGGCGCTTGTGATCTACAATCCCGTACTGCAGCCCTGGTCCGGGCAGGTGGTTGCCGTGTCGGAATTCCACGAGGTCGCCAATGAGTTTCAGCAAAGTCTCAATGAGGCGCGCATGCATACTTGGTTGGCGGTCGCGGCCTTCACACTTGCCTTCTTTGTCGTGCTGTCGGCAATCGTGCTTCGCGGTAGCAAGACGATCGAGAGCCAGCGCCATGCCCTCAAGCAACGGGTCGAAGAACTCTCGGAATCGCTCGCGCAGAACGAAAAGTTGCGGGGTCGCCTCCAACGCGCTTCGCAGCGCGCCACCGCGTTGAACGAAAGTTATCTGAGACGTATCGGAGCGGACCTGCATGATGGCCCGGCCCAACTCGTCGCCTACGCCTCGCTCAGGTTGGATAGTGAAGCCTTGAAGCGCAGCAAAACCCCCGCCGGCACGCGCGACCGCGAAATTGGTGCGATAAAGGCGAGCTTGGACGAAGCGATGCAGGAGATTCGCACGATCTGCGGCGGCCTGGTCCTTCCGCAGATAGAAACGGCGGGTCTGACCGAAATCCTGCAGCGGTGCGTAAAGGCGCATCAGCAGCGGACTGGTTCACCCGTCGAGCTGCACTTGACGAAGCCTCCCGAACGCCTCTCGCAGGCGGCGAAAATATGCATCTACCGGTTCGTGCAAGAGACCCTCAACAACGGCTTTCACCACGCCGGCGGTGTCGGACAGCGGGTTACGCAGCGGACGGATGGCGACCGTGTCACGATCGAGGTTACCGATAGTGGACCCGGTTTTGACCCGGACACAGTTCTGCCCACAAGTCTTGGTCTTGCCGGCTTGCGAGAACGGATCGAAAGTCTCGGAGGAACGTTCGAGCTCGTTGTGGCAGCGACCGGTACAACCGTTCGCATGACGACCAGCGTCAAGGAGATATGACAATCATGGTGTTTCCCATTCGCGTTGCTATCGTGGACGATCACCCCTTGTTTCGGGAAGGTGTGACGCGGAGCCTGTCGGAGATCGAGGGCTTTGAAATTGTCGCCGAGGGCAGCTCGAAGGACGATGCCACCCAGATCGCGGAGCGCCTTGGACCGGATATCATGCTCATGGATATCTCCATGCCCGGTGGTGGTTTGGAGGCCATACCGGCGATCCTGAAAATCGCCCCATCACAGAAGATTATCATGCTCACCGTTTCCGAAGACGGCGACGACGTGACAACTGCGCTGGATCGAGGTGCCACCGGCTATGTGCTGAAGGGCGTCGGTGCAAGAGCGCTTGCCGAGGTCATTCGCACCGTGGCTTCGGGAGAGCGCTATGTGGCGCCGACCTTGTCTGCCAAGCTTCTGTCCAGCCGGACACCAGCGGCAGGCGGCAAGTCCGGCCTGATCGCCGGTCTAACGCCTCGTGAAAGGGAAGTTCTGGAATTGGTGGCAGCAGGTATGAGCAACAAGCATGTCGCAATCCAACTGGACCTGCAGGAAAAGACCGTAAAGCATCATATGACGCAGATCATGACAAAGCTGGGTGTCGGCAACCGCACTGAAGCGGCCATGGTACTACGCGACGCGCGCGAAGTCTGATCCACGTCGAACAAGGATGGCGCAACCGGCTTCGTGCGCCCACCCTCACCTAATGCAAGAATGAATCTATCCGTTTTCTGTCGTTTGCCGTCGCGCGGCGGTTGATGATGGTGCGTCCGCGGGCATCCTTCATGATGTAGCGGCCATTCGCGATCTCTTCGGTAATGCCGCCTTCGTGGCGAACGCCGACATCCTGTCCATTGGCCTTTGCGTTCCCACGATTGGAGTTCTTGGAACGCTCGCTGTTGGAATTGGAGCGGTCACTGCCATTTGAACTCCCACCACCGTTCCCGCCGCCGCCTCCACCATTCCCGCCGCCGTTGCCGCCACCGTTCCCGCCATTTCCGCCCCCGCCTCCATTACCATTGCCACTGTTGGCGAACGCGACCGTCTTGACGATCGTAAGCCCAGCGCTCGACGTTTCGAGGCTGTAGGGTAAGGAGATGGCGAGGGTGCAGACTGCCGGCAAGAATGCTGTCAGGATCATCCGACGCGTGATCATAATGTCTCCAAGGTCATTTCGTGCGCAAGCGCACTCAGCGCGGCGGGTAACCAACCGACTTTGCCCTTGACCGAGACGCACAGTCAACTCGCTCCAGCAAAGATCCTGGCTGCACAGGACCTTTCCCTTACCCCGGCTGGACCTTCGTCCCATCCAAGCCAGACTATGGTCGGAAGACCGGGCGGGGGTCCGCTGGTGCGATCCGGCGGATCAGCCAGGCAAACGCGCTTGAGCCGGTCTCTGACTGGAGGGTTGCCGGGTTTAGCCTGATGCCGCCGTCTGGTTAAAAAGACGGCTCCCGGAGGAGCCGATGAGGTAAGCGAAGGGGCCAAATGTCAGGATCACCGATCTATGAAGGCTCCTGGTTGACCCCATTTGAAGGGCATGCTGTTCGGGCGGGGCTAGATATTCGTCGATTGCCGCGCCGGCGTATGGTACTTCTCCAAAAGGTAGAGTGGTGCCAAAGGTTCCGCCATGGGACTTCAGTCTCACTCCTCGCGGCAAAGGTCTTAGTTCCGTTGTCGCGCGTTCCGTTCACCCTAGTCTTCCTGTTCAGCCCATGGCACTTCGGCCCGTACCGCCATGGGAGGGTAGCGGCTTCGGAGCGCCTATCGTCCCCGCCCGACGGCTCTGGTGCCGCTGCCCGATCCTTCCGGAGGTCGTCAGAAGTACTTTCGAAACCTCTCATCGCGGCGTGAGATAGGTGTCCGGGAATTCTCGTTCTGAAACGGCAAAACTCTCGCCTGGTAGGAATCCCAGAGGACAAAAGCCTATCGGGCAGCTCCCCTTCCGTTGAGGCTCAGGCGGTCATCGCGAAAAAAAGAGCCTCTACCCGCTAAGGAAGAGGCTCAGTCGGTGCTTGCGATTGGCCTCTGCAGCGGGGACTGCATCGAGGGTGGCAATCGCAATGAGAAAAGGGTGACTGAGGCCCCGCCCAAAGACAACTTCCCTAAAGGGACTAGCCCTGATTAGCCGAAGATATAACCGGGGGCCTGCACAACAAAATGTCGGGCAGCGGTTTAAGAGCGTGGCAGCCGCACACCTTACAATCTATTCCTCATGAGCAAGATTTCAGAGGCAGCGTCCTGCGCAAGAACCAACGTCTCAATCGGAACAGTGGCGTTGCAACAGTCGACCAAAAGGCCTGTCGTCGTATACCAAGACGGGCGGACGCCCGGTTGAGGATTAGATTGCTTGTCGGCCTCGCTGCTGGGGTCCTGTCCCACATAAGACCTAAGTCCTATTTGCGTCGGCAAAGGTCCTACTCTGCTTGTGACGCAATTCAATCCCAGAATATCCTAACTACAACCATGGCGTCATCCACCGCCACGGCCGCAAAAGTGGTTCCAGAGTCGCTTGTGACGCCTTTCCGGGCGACTCTGGATCACAGCGCCAAACTTGCTCGCAGGTTCATTAATAATAATTAAGAATCCGAACCTGCCGCATCTCATCTCTGCTTTTCGCTGGGACATTTATGCCAGACGGCTCGGCCGTTCAGCCGCAACGCTATCGATGCCCTTACGCTGATCCGGCTTCGCGAAGCGGCACAACTTCCGATATATTAGATAGTCCTTAAGGATGACTTGAAGGGCCCATACGAGAGGCGTAGCGTCCCAGTCTAAACCAGGTGCCTCAACGTAGAGCACCTGACAAGGCGTGATGAGAACACGCATAGGGGGGGATTTCCCAGAACAAATCTGCTTTTCCTAAGTGGATAGAGGCCATAACGCTCGAGGGCCCCTATCCCTTTTCTTTGGCCAATTCATTTTCGTGGAGGATAACCTCGATGGCGCTGGACATCCAGACTCAAGACATCATCATCGACGAGAGTACTCTACTTCAGGACGACGATATTAACCCGTCGGATCCGCCTCACGACACCAACCCCACCCTGTTGTATCTCCTAACTCTCGACGATACGGGCGGGCTGACCTCACCAGAGGTCGCTTACCAAGCCAATTTCGTGCAGGCCTCGGCGAGCGCAGGGGAAACCATCTCCGGGATCGTTCTTGCGCAGGATGCCTCCGGCACACCCTTTTCCAAAACCGTCGGCGTGAACAGCGGCATCCAAACGGTCGATGGCAACTATGTCTGGCTGTTCCAGGACCCAACGAATCCCAACGTCGTGATCGGCGTCATCGGAACCTCCGACCCGGACGTCCCGCCCGCTGCTGACGGGTCGCTCGCCTTTGCGTTTGGGCTGGACCCCACAAGCGCCACTAAAGCGGACCTTTACCTGGTTCAGTACGTGCCGCTGCTCCATCCGGATGAGACCGACCCGGACGACCGGATCGATCTGACTGATCACGTGTTCGCCTCGGTCGCGGGGACCTCGGTGGTCAGTTTTACCGGTGAGAATGCCCATCCCGGCAGCAATGAATTCAACCTGCTCAGTTCACCCAGTGACGCATCCAAGCAGTTGCTGGTGACGGGGCTCGTGCGGTCCTCCCAGGCCGACCCGAACAGCGCGCTGGTCAACAGCGAGTGCAACGTGAGTCAGCAGGGTTTTGGCGTCGATAACCAGAGCATCCAACCGGACACGGACGGGCAAAATCAACCACTCGGACGCGAAGTGCTGCAGATTGATTTTGTGACCGGCGGCACCCCCGATGCAGGTGATGGCGCGGACATCGCGTACGGCAGCCATCTCGAAAACATCACGCAGGCTGGCTTCATAATCAACCAGCTCACGCCGTCTCAATCGGCTGGGCGGGCGGACATCGCGATCCGCGCCTTCAACGTTCAGGGCAACGAGCAAGGCTCGGACTTCTTCAACGGCAGCCCGACCACCGCCGTGGACATCACCAGCATCAAGCTGACCGGTGCATCGGGGTTTGCTTCCACCATCACCGCGGACGGAACCTATGCCACCGCGAGCGGCAACGTCACCATCACCGGGCTCAGCGGGACCGGGAATGCTGTCACCATCACCGGGCTGGATAACACCACAACCGTCGATATCACTACCAGCGGCTTTATGGATCGACTGCATGTCGAGTCGGTCGATTCGAATGAAGGGATCGACATCACCGAGGTCCATTTCTCAGCGACGAACACCAACGCCCACACCGAAGAGGTCGGCTCGTTCATCAACTTTGATGACTCTGGACCGACGCTGTTGATCACGGCCGCACCGGTGGTTGGCGCCGCCGAGGTTGTCGAGGCAAGCGGAGTTGCCGGGCAGAATCAGGTAACGATCACGCCCCCGACCTTTGATTCCAGCGCGGTTGACGGCAAGACGACCAATGTGAGCTACGCACTCGCCCTGGCGGGCGGAGCCGCGACCGGGCTCACGACGACGGACGGCAACCATGCGATCACGCTGGTGGCCGACTCGGCCAGCCAGATCTCGGGCAAATACGACAGCGACGGTAACGCCTCGCTCGATGCGACGGCGTTCACGGTGACGCTGTCTGGCACGACGGTGACGCTGACCTCGTTGGTTGCCCTTGAGCACTCGAACGCGCCGCAAGGTGCTGGCGAGGACAACACCCTCGATCTCAACGGCCTGATCAACGTCGTTGCGACGGTGACGGTGACGGACGGCGACGAAGACGTCGTGTCGCAGCAAAGCACGAGTGCCGGGCTGTCGCTGACCTTCAACGACACCGATCCGACGATCACGGCAGCGTTCGACGCTGATCCCGGCACTCCTGGCATCCAAACCCCGGAGCACCTTGCCAACACCGCGGCAGCAACGGCCAGCGGAACCTTTGGCTACGACATGACCGACAGGCACACGGCCGCGGAGTATGTGGCGGGTATCAGTGACTTTGTCGATGCCAACGGTGCTTTGGCAGGCACCCAGATCGGGCTCACCGGTACGGTCGAGAACGTGCAGAACCCGAACATCACCCAAGCGGTCGCAACCCTCACGGCTGAGACCGAAACATCTGCCACGTTCAACTTCTCGTTCCACTACGACAAGGATCCGATCACCGCTGGCGTGCAGGACGCAACGGCGGGCGGCACTCTTGTCTTCGACAAGGTGGCCGACACCTACACCTTCACCTTGACGGACGTGATCGACGGGTTCAGCTTCGACGTGCTGCACACCAGTGAGTTGGTGGCCAAGGCCCCCACCGGCAACACCGGCCATCCGCTGATCGTGGCGGAGCAGCTCACGCCCAACGGCGATCCGGATCCGTTCTTTGTACAGTTCACCGCGAACACGATCACCCAGAAGATCGGGTTCGGGTTCAACTCAACCGGCGATGGAGCGCCGACTGGGCCGCCGACCGATGTCGCATTCACGCAGGGTGCCCATGACATGGTCACCAACGTCAACGAAGACTGGGTTAGTGCAACCCAAGCGACAAACGGGGTCGCCGGCGACACGATCCAGAAGGGTGAACTTCTGACCTTGCGGTTCTTCCAAGAGAACATTCTGGGGGATGTAAACCCGGGCGCCCCCGATGGTGGCACTGAGCGGCTGGATCCAACCACGAAAGCTGGCGGCATTGTCATCAAGTTCGATGGCATCGGCAACAGTGAAGACCTGATCGTGATCCTCGACCTGAAGGATGCCAACGGGAACGAGGTGACGAGGGCGGTCAACGTGCAGAACGCGGACCTGATCAAAGGGAACGCAAATGTCCCAGCCCCGTACAACACCGAGTTCACGCTCGATAACAACGATGCCCTGCTCATCATCGAACAGAACGACTACACGGTCGCTGGCGAGACCTACCAGATACAGGGCGTCCAGATCATGCAGAGCGCCAATGGGTTGACGGGCAACGCCATCAACCTGAACGGGGCGACCGGGGCCAATGGCGGCAGCAATGCCACTAGCAGCCTGACGGCTTTCGACCCGACCGATAACGATGTGCTGAAGATCGTGGACATCGGGTTTGTCCAAAACACGTCGGGGACGATCCCGGCCGACCTCGACTTCGCCTTCCAGGTCGCGGACGCGGACGCCGACCAGACAGCGACGCAGCACATACTTGTTGACGTCAGCTGACACTTCTCCACGGGGGCAGCCAAGCCTGCCCCCGTGGTTTGCCGGGGCGTCGTCCCGCTAAGCGTTCGTCTTGTTCCGCGTCCTAGAGTTATAGAAGATGAAAACCAGCCAACAACGCCCCGCCCTGCAGGTTGTGATGACAGAAGCCAGACGCGCCATCCGGCCGCTAATCTGGTTCAGTGCCGGCATCAACGTGCTGATGCTGACCGGCGCGATCTATATGCTCCAGGTCTACCATCGCGTGTTGTCCAGCCACAGCCTGGAAACGTTGGGGATGCTGTCGCTGATGGCGGTGGGCGCGCTCGCCACAATGGCGGGGCTGGAAATCGTGCGCGGGCGTCTGCTCGCAACAGTCGGATCCTGGATGAATGCGCGGTTGGCGCCGGTGCTCCTGACAGCAGCGGTGGAATATGCCGCTTCAGCGCCCGGTCAGGTCAATGCCCGCCCATTGCGCGACCTGGATCAAGTCCGGAATTTCTTCACAAGCCCGAGCATCTTCCCGATCCTTGACGCACCTTGGGCACCGCTGTTTTTCGGGGCCATATTCCTCATGCACCCTTGGCTCGGTTGGCTGGCGCTGGGTGGCGGGATCGTCCTGTTCTCGTTGGCATTGCTCAACGAATACCTCACACGCAAGCCGTTGACCGAGGCCCAAAGCGCCCAATCGCGCGCATACGTGCAGGCCGAGGCGGCTATCCGCAATGCAGAGGTCGTGCAGGCGATGGGCATGCTGAAGCCACTGCTGGAGGGATGGAAGGCGCAGCAGGACGAGGCAAACCATGGACAGGTTCTCGCCGCCAACCGTGGCGGCTTCATCGCGGCCATCGCGCGGTGTCACCGACTGGCCTTGCAAATGGCCATACTGGGCCTCGGGGCCTATCTCGTACTTCGCAACGAGGCTTCGCCCGGCATCATGATCTCCGCCTCGATCCTCATGGGTCGCGCATTGTCCCCGGTCGAGCAAGCGATCGGCACCTGGAAGGCGACTGTTGGAGCGCGGGCCGCCTACCGTCGTCTTGCCGCAGTCGCCGGCAAACACCTGGAGGCCACACCGGTTCTGCCACTACCGCGGCCGAAGGGTAGGTTTGAGGCCGACAATCTTGTGCTTGCCCGGCCGGGCGGCGAACATATCCTGAAAGGGATCAACTTCCAGCTCAAACCGGGCGAGGTCATGGCGCTGATTGGCCCAAGCGCGGCCGGCAAGACGAGTCTGGCGCGGATACTGGCCGGTGCCTGGCGCCCATCCGGAGGACGCGCGTTGCTTGACGGCATGGATGTCGCCCAATGGGCGGCAGAGGACCGTGGCCGCTATGTCGGTTACTTGCCGCAGGACATCGAGCTCTTCGCCGGCACTGTCTCCGAGAACATCTGCCGCTTCGCGAAGCTCGACACGCCGGTCTTCAACAACGTCGTCAAGGCCGCGCAACTGGCAGGAGTTCACGAACTGATCAAGGGACTGCCGAAGGGTTACGCTACCGAGATCGGCGAGTCGGGCGCGACACTGTCGGGCGGGCAGCGTCAACGCATCGGGCTAGCGAGGGCACTCTACGGCGATCCGGCACTCCTTATCCTGGACGAACCAAATTCCAATCTCGACCGCGAAGGTGAGGACGCGTTGATCGCAGCCATCAGCGCGATCAAGGCCGCAGGCACGACGATTATTCTGATCGCGCACCGACCGAGCATCATGCAGAAAGTTGACAAGATACTGGTCCTCAACCGAGGCCAACAAGATCTCTTCGGTCCGCGTGACCATGTCTTCAACGAACTTGCCAAGCGCAACGGCGCGGTAACCCGGATCACAGCCATAGCCGCGAACCAAGGCGTCGGCGCTGGTCCGGCCAGTCGATTCACAGTCCGAAATTCGTCACCTATTTCAGAAATTGTTGCCGGAAGCATTTCAGGAGGAGATGCAGACGCGGCACAAGCACCCGAATGGAAAAAGATATGACCGTTGTGCCGCTACCCGCGCCACCGTCCCCGATGCCGAAGCCGATACCCTTGCGTATCGCGGGCGTGACGTGGGCCGGATTTGCCATCATGTTCCTGTTCTTCGGCATGGCCGGAGGTTGGGCGGCACTGGCGCCGTTGGACAGCGCCGCAGTGGCACCGGGCGTTGTCAAGGTCGCCGGCGACCGCAAGCTCATCCAGCACCTTGAGGGCGGCATCATCGCGGAGTTGAACGCCGCCAACGGTGACATCGTCAAGGCTGGCAAGGTTCTGATCCGGCTCGACGACACGCAAGCCAAAGCACAACTGGACCTGGTTCAGAACCGGATCACAACGCGCGAGGCGCTGGCCGCGCGGCTCAGGGCGGAGCGTGACGACAAGGCCGAGATCGACTTTGATCCGGCGCTGCTCGCAAACCGTGCGACCGCTGCCAAGGACGCGGTGGCCACGCAGCGCGACGTGTTCGCGGCAAAGCGCCACAACTTGAACGACGAGCGGACCATTCTCGGACAACGCCGCCACCAGGCCGAGGAGGAGATAACCGGACTGGAGAGACTCGTTGCGACCGAGGACAAGCAGATCGAGGCTCTCGAAGGGGAGACCAAGGATCTTGAAACTCTGCTCAAGAAAGCACTCACCACCCGCGCACGGAACCTGCTGCTCAGACAACAACAGCGCGAGATCGAGGGGGAGCGCGCTACCAATATCGCGGCGATCGCTCGTGCCAGAAGCGCCATGGCCGAAATTGACGCGCAGATTTTGAACCTTAACACCGTGCGGCTGAAAGATGCTGTCGAGGAATTGAGCAAGGTCGAGGCGGATTTGTTCGACCTCAAACAGCAGGAGCGTTCCGCCAACGACGTGCTTGCCCGCACCGACATCGTCGCACCGGTTGACGGTATCATCATGGACCTGAAGGTCCACACGGACGGCGGTGTCGTGAAGCCCGGCGAAACGTTAATGACCATGGTGCCTCTCGGACAGCAACTCGTGGTCGAGGCTATGGTCAGGCCGGAGGATGTCGAGACGATCGCCCCCGGACAGGCGGCGCGTGTCAGCTTTCCAGCCTTCGCACGCTACAACCTGCCGCCACTCGACGGCGTCGTGGAGATCGTATCGGCTGACCGCATGGTAGAGGAACGCAGCGGGGTGCCATACTTCACCGCAACCGTGTTGATTGACAGACACGAACTCGCCAAGCTCGAGGGTCGCAAACTGTTGCCCGGCATGTCGAGCGAGGCAATGATCCGGACGGGTGTCCGTACCGTGCTTGCCTACCTTGCAGAACCAATCACGCAGAACTTCCGCCGGGCGCTACGGGAAAAATAGGGAGCCAGCCCGGTTGCGGTAGAAGAGCGACGAACGGGTTCGTTTGGCTTTGGGCGAGCAAGAAGGGACGTGATGAGCCTCTGGTCGTTTCAACCGAGCGGATGATGCGCGGATAGATTTGCTCCTCAAATGCAATGCGACGCCCGACATCACGGTCCACCATCTGCCAAGAAAGCCCACGCCACGCGCGTCGTTGCCCGATAGTCGTTCCGACCTCAATTCTCCCGCATAGCCCTACGAAACGTTCGTGTTCGACCGACCGAGCTCAGAGGTCTGTCCCTTATTCCGATGGGGAGCCCAACGGGTGCACTTGATTGGCGCAGTGGTCGATTTTCGGGGGGGCATTTCTTTGAGATCTTATCAGACCTAGGTCTGGTGCGCTCTGGCAAAGGTCCTAGCGGCGTTGCTCATTCCGAATCCGCTCGCCATGCTGTTTAAGCGCCAAAGAGCCAAGGACTGCCCTCCGTCATTGGCGCTAGTGATCCCAGAGCGCTCGCCCCAGTCCCATTCGACTAAGCGCTCTGGGATCCCCCCACTCCTCGTTCCGGCACAAACGCGTTTGGTCATTGGAGGGCCGAGACGCGGCTGTCGAGCGAGTGACCTCGGCAACATCACTCTTGACGCTACTGATCTCACTGGTCGGATTGAGGATTTCCATCTCGCGGTCCTGCCGCGCTCAATTGCCGCTACAGAGCCTGCACGGTCATATTCATGTTGCTACCCCTCGGATTGTGGAGGACACTGGCCTTCAGGCGTTACCTGAAGGCGGAAACGATGGATTTTGAGAAGATCGGACGGGCACGCCTGATGATGCGGTTGCCGAGGCATCGGCAACAGCTTGCGGAGCTAAGGTTCCTTTCCCTGAGTACCCTGTTAGAGGCTTATGGCATCGCGGTGATCACCCGGGATGAACTCCGAGAACACGCGATCTCAGGCGAACCTCTGACCGCCCGATACGAGAACGACTGTCAGGCGATCGAAGACAAAGTCGTGAGTTTGCTTACCAATGTTAGTCCTCGCTTTGTCAATTGATTGCTCGCCTCTTGGCTCCTGAAGGGATCGAACGGTCGCAATTTCTGGGTGCCGGCTAAAAGCCACTGCCCCAAGGTCCGTGATGGCTGTCGGCGCCATCGATGCGGTCGAATCCGTGGGCGCCGAAGAAGTCGCGCTGCGCCTGGATGACGTTGGCCGTGCCGCGACCGCGGCGGTAGCTGTCGAAATAGCCGAGCGCTGAGGCAAGTGCCGGCACCGGCAGGCCGCCGAGAGCCGCTGCCGAGACGACGCGACGCAGGGCTGCGTCGGTTTCCTTGACCATGGCGGCAAAGGCCGGGGTGACGATCAGATTGGCGGCATCCGGCGCCTTGGTAAACGCGGTGGTGATCTCGTCGAGGAACTGCGAGCGGATGATGCAGCCGGCACGCCAGATCTTGGCGATCGTCGGCATCGGCAGGTTCCAGTTGAACTCCTTCGATGCGGCCGACATCACGGCGAAGCCTTGCGCGTAGGCGCCGATCTTGGCGGCCAGCAGCGCGCTTTCGAGATCCTTGATGAAGGCGCCCCTGTCGGCCACCTTGAACTCGCCGACCTCAGGCAGCCCGAGGATCTTCTCGGCCGCCTCGCGCTCGTCCTTCATCGAGGAGATGCTGCGTGCGGCCACCGCCGCCTCGATGCCGGTTGCCGGCACGCCCATGTTCTGCGCCTGGATCACCGACCACTTGCCGGTGCCCTTCTGGCCGGCCTTGTCGAGGATCAAATCGACGATCGGTTTGCCGGTCAAAGGATCAGCGGCCTTCAGCACCTTCTCGGTGATCTCGATCAGGTAGGAGTTGAGCCGCCCCTTGTTCCAGGTGCCGAAGACGTCGCCGATCTCGGTCGCCGACATCTTCAGGCCGTCGCGCAGGATGCCGTAGATTTCGGCGATCATCTGCATGTCGGCATATTCGATGCCGTTGTGGATGGTCTTGACGAAATGGCCGGCGCCGTTTTCGCCGAGCCAGGCAACGCAAGGATCGTTGTCGTATTTCGCGGCAATCGAGGTCAAAACGCTCTCGACGCGCTTCCAGGATTCTTCCTTGCCGCCGACCATGATCGACGGGCCGTGGCGCGCGCCTTCCTC
>Ga0102589_1000576_pt1 | contig 68956 bp, 64 predicted proteins | sample AraplaMF_Col_mLB_FD_76858 | JGI IMG/M metagenome (GOLD analysis project Ga0102589, IMG submission 76858) | Arabidopsis root microbial communities from the University of North Carolina, USA - plate scrape MF_Col_mLB | ecosystem: Host-associated > Plants > Roots > Endosphere | place: USA...
CACCGAGCACCTTGATACACAGGACGGATTTCGCGCCCGTGTTGTCGGCCACTTCGAGCCGGGATTCAGTTTGGATCATTTCTTGATATTCCCAACTTGTACCGATGAGCCTCCAGGAGGGAGACACCGCGGTCAGTCTTGGGCCCGTCGTCTGCACCCCGAACCACTCGAGGCACTTCCGCTTTGGGCTGAAAGCTTCGCCTTTTAGAAGCGAAGCCCGCGATTGTTGCACGCTGTCTGGGCGATGTCAACTGCCTCATTACACCGCGGCGCGCTGCCACTAGACTCTGCGGCGTGCACGCCAACGCCAAACCCCGCCTGCCGCCTGCTTTGCCCACGCGCCGCCGCCTCCTGCTCGCCGGCGCGGCTGGCGCCCTGGCGTTGGGCCTTGGCGGCTGCCAAAGCGCGGCGCCCATTCCGGACACCGGCCGGCTGCGGCGCATCGGGGAGGCGCGCTGGGCGCACCGGCGCCCGATAGATGGCACCACCGCCGGGGGCCTCTCCGGCATCGACTACGACGCCGTTCGAGGTGAGTACCTGCTTATCAGCGACGATCGGTCAGACTTGGCTCCCGTCCGCTTCTACACCGCCCGCTGGCCCCGGCCGGAGGGGGCTCCACCGGAGCCGACAGGCGTTGTGCAGTTGCAACGCCCCGGTGGCGGCCCCTGGCCCGACCGGCGCCATGCGGCGAGCGGGCTCCCGGTTCCGGACCCCGAAGCCCTGCGGCTGCGCCCGGCCACCGATACCCTGCTCTGGACCAGCGAAGGCGACATCGCCCGCGGTTTCGGTCCCGCACTGTACGAATCGGCGCGCGACGGCCGCTTTCTGCGCGAATTCGCCCTGCCCGCGATGTTCACCCCCGACCCGACCCAGCGCCGCGGCCCGCGCGACAACCTGACGCTCGAGGGCATCGCCCTCACGCCCGACGGCCGTTCGGCTTGGCTGGCCATGGAAAACGCCCTGATCCAGGACGGCCCCGTTCCCTCCACCGGCGCGCCCGGCGGTCCATGCCGTTTCACCGAGATCGACCTGGAGGCCGGCCGCGCCGTGCGGCAGATCGCCTACCTGCCCGACGCCATCCCCCTGCGCCCCCTGATTCCCGGCAGCTTCGCCGACAACGGCGTGAGCGAGGTGCTGATGCTCGATGCGCACCGCATGCTGGTGCTGGAGCGCGCCTATGCCACCGGAACCGGCAATTCGCTGCGCCTCTACGAGATCGACACCCGCGCCGCCGGCGACGTGCTCGCCATCGATGCGCTGGCGCCGGGCAACCACCAGCCGGTCGCCAAGACGCTGGTGGCGGACTTCGCCACGCTCGGCCTGTCCCGCCTCGACAACACCGAGGGCATGTGCTGGGGGCCGCCGCTGCCCAACGGCAACCGCATGCTGGTGGTCGTGAGCGACGACAATTTCAATCCGCTGCAAGTAACCCAGTTCGCCGCCTTCGAATACATCGACCGACCATGACCATCGCCGTGACCTTCCTGCCCCGCACCGCCCCCGCCCCGCTGCCGCCCATCGCCTTCATCGGCGGCGGCAACATGGCGAGCGCCATCATCGGCGGACTGATCCAGCAAGGCGCACCGGCCAGTGCTTTCGAGGTGGTCGAGCCCTTCGAGGCGGCCCGCACGAAGCTGGCGCAGTCCTTCGGCATCACGGCCCAGGCCGAGGCCGGCGAAGCCCTTTCGCGCTGCGCCGTCGTGGTGTGGGCCGTCAAGCCCCAGACCTTCGCGGAAGCCACCAGGCCGGTGCGCGCCTTTGCCTCGAACGCACTGCACCTGAGCGTGGCGGCCGGCATTCCCTCCGACAGCATCGCCCGCTGGCTCGGCAGCGAGCGCGTGGTGCGCGCCATGCCCAACACGCCGGCACTGGTCGGCCAGGGCATGACCGGCCTGTTCGCGCGGCCGGGCGTCAGCGGCGCCGACAAGGCGCTGGTCGGGCAACTGCTGGCCCCCACGGGCGAACTGCTCTGGGTCGATGCCGAGCCTGCGCTGGACGCGGTGACCGCCATGTCCGGCTCGGGTCCGGCCTATGTGTTCTATTTCATCGAGGCGATGACCGAAGCCGGCGTCGAGATGGGCCTGACGCCCGAGCAGGCCCAACGGCTGGCCATCGGCACCTTCACCGGCGCCTCGGCGCTGGCGCACAGCGCGACCGAGCCGCCCTCGGTTCTGCGCGAACGCGTGACCTCCAAGGGTGGCACCACCTACGCGGCGATCACCTCGCTCGAGGGCGCGGACGTCAAGGCGCAGTTCAAGACCGCCATTCGCGCGGCGCAGAAGCGTGCCGCCGAACTGGGCGAGGAATTCGGCCGCGCCTGAACCTCGTCAGGCCGCCAGTGCGCGCGGCCCGAGGAAGAACAGCCACTCGGCCGCCAGCGTGACGGTGCCGTCCTCGAGCTCGAGCAGCACCCCTTCCTTCAACAGAAAGCTGTCATCCGCCTTCGGTGTCACGCCGAGGATGCGTACACGCGCCCGGAAGCGCGCGCCGACCGGCATCGGCCTGACAAAGCGCAGGCGGTCGAATCCATAGTTCAGCGCGTGGTTCGTATCGAAGGGCAGCAGCGTCCGCATGGCCTCGCCGGTCAGCCGGATCAGGTGCGACACCTGGAAGAAACCCGGCACGATCGTTCCGCCGTAGTTCGCCTCGCGTGCGGCGCGCTCCGGATCGAGGTGGATCCACTCTCCCTCGCCGTCGCCCGAGAGCGCCGCGTACCGGTCGACCATCTCCTGCGTGATGAGGTGCCATCCGGACAGGCCTTCTTGGCCGATCTTCTGCGTCAGGCGGTCGAGCATGTGCGTCCTGTCTGTCTAGCGAATGGCGTAGCCGGCCACAATGCCGGCGAACACCGCGAAGCCGAGCCAGTGGTTCAGCCGGAAAGCCTTGAAGCAGCCGTCGCGCGTGCGCTCGCGGATCAGCCGCCAGTGCCAGACCGCCTGGCCCGCGGCCACGGCGACCCCCGCGAAGAACAGGACACCCAGCGACCGGCTCGCACCGGCCCAGCTCCAGACCGCCAGGAAGATCGCGTAGCTCAGCATCACCGCCGCCACGTCGAAGCGGCCGAAGGTGATGGCCGAGGTCTTCATGCCGATCTTGAGGTCGTCGTCGCGGTCGACCATCGCGTACTCGGTGTCGTAGGCCAGCACCCAGAACAGGTTGCCGGCGAGCAGCCAGGCGGCGAACGCCGGCACGGTGGACTGCACCGCCGCAAAGGCCATCGGGATGCCGAAGCTGAAGGCAATGCCCAGCACCGCCTGCGGGATCGACACGAAGCGCTTGGCGAACGGATAGATCAGCGTGATGACCAGCGCCACGAACGACCACAGCACCGTCACGCGGTTGGTGGTGAGCACCAGCCCGAAGGCCGCCAGCGCCAGCACGGCACCGAGCGCGAGCGCTTCTTTGACCGACATCGCGCCGCTGGTCACCGGCCGCTGGGCGGTGCGCTTCACATGGCGGTCGAAATCGCGGTCGGCCACGTCGTTGACGCAGCAGCCCGCGCTGCGCATCAGGAAGGTGCCGAGCGTGAACACCCCGACCAGGTGCCAGCCCGGCCAGCCATCGGCCGCGAACCAGAGCGCGCCCAGCGTGGGCCAGAGCAGCAGCAGCCAACCCGCAGGGCGGTTCCAGCGGATCAGGTCGAGGTAGAGCGCAAAACGGCGGGCAAGCATGCGGCAGGCAAGACAGGCGAAAAAAGAGCGGCCATTGTGCCGCTCTCCGATTCGACCCCGAATCTCCGGGATGCGAACGCGTTCAGTCCTCGAGCAGCGAGCGCAGCATCCAGGCCGTCTGGTCGTGCACCGTGCAGCGCGCGGTCAGCATGTCGGCGGTCGGGTCGTCCCCGGCGTCCTCGGCCACGGGGATGAACTCGCGCGCGATGCGCGACACGGTTTCGTGGCCCTTGACCAGGATGCGCACCATCTCCATCGCCTTGGGCGGGCTCTGCGGCACGTCGGGCACGGTGGCGATCTTGCTGAATTCGGCATACGAGCCCGGCGCATAGTGGCCCAGCGCGCGGATGCGTTCGGCGAGCACGTCGGTCGCGCCCCACAGTTCGGTGTACTGGCCCATGAACATCGCATGCAGCGAATTGAAGTGCGGCCCCGTCACGTTCCAGTGGAAGTTGTGCGTCGTGAGGTAGAGCGTGTAGGTGTCGGCCAGCACGCGGCTCAGGCCTTCGGCGATGGCCGCGCGGTCCTGGCGCTCGATGCCGATGTTGATGATCGGCGCATTGCGGCTGCCGGACTCCTGCGCGACGATCGCGCCGCCTTTCTTGGGCACCTTGCCCGAGGAAGGGGTCGACGCTGGCTTGGTTTTCTTTGGAGCTTTGGCCATGGCGAAAGGGTCTTTCTTCAAGTGGGGAGGAATGCGGCAATTCTCGAAGCCGGCGCGCGGCTTCGCAACAGCTTCACGCTATCCCGGCGATCGACGATTCAAAACGGCCGGCACGCGGGCCGAGGTCGCAAATCGCTAGGAGAGACGCTTGACGCCCGGCAGCTCGCAGGCATAGATCGCATTGCGCAACGCGGCGATGGCTTCGTAGCGCGTGAAGGTGCGCCGCCATGCCAGCACCACGCGCCGCGTGGGCGGGTCGCGGTCGTGCGCATCGCGCACCGGCAGGTAGCGCACCATCTGCTCGGGCTCCTTGCGTCCCTTGACCTTGGGCTTGAGCGCCTCGGCCGGCACCGACAGGCGCGGCACCAGCGTCACGCCCATGCCCGAAGCCACCATGTGCTTGATGGTTTCGAGCGACGAGCCCTCGAAACTCTTGCGGATGCCTTCGGCATTGCTGGAAAAGCGCGCGAACTCGGGGCACACCTCGAGCACGTGGTCGCGGAAGCAGTGGCCCGTGCCGAGCAGCAGCATGGTCTCGTTCTGCAGCTCGTCCGAGGTGATCGATTCGCGGTCGGCGAACTTGTGCTTCGTGGGCAGCGCCGCCATGAAAGGCTCGTCGTAGAGCGGCGCCATCGCGAGGCCGGTGTCGGGAAAGGGCTCGGCCATGATCGCGCAGTCGATCTCGCCGGCGCGCAGCATCTCGAGCAGCTTGACGGTGAAGTTCTCCTGCAGCACCAGCGGCATCTGCGGAGTGCGCGCGATCACCTGGCGCACCAGGTCGGGCAGCAGGTAGGGGCCGATGGTGTAGATCACGCCGAGGTTCAGCGGACCGGCCAGCGGATCCTTGCCGCGCTTGGCGATTTCCTTGATGCTGGCGGCCTGGTCGAGCACGCTTTGCGCCTGCTGCACGATCTGCTCGCCGAGCGGCGTGACGGTCACTTCGCCGGCACTGCGCTCGAAGAGCTTGACTTCGAGCTCGTCCTCGAGCTTCTTGATGGCCACCGAGAGGGTCGGTTGGGAGACGTAGCAGGCCTCGGCCGCCTTGCCGAAGTGCCGTTCGCGGGCTACTGCGACGATGTATTTGAGTTCGGTGAGAGTCATAGCTTGCGTCAATTATGCGCAAGCCTCCGTGACCCGGTGTTGTCAGGGGTCGATGCGCACCGCCCTGCCCCGACCGTCCTCTCACCACTTCACGCGCATGCCCAGGCTGCCATTGACGCCGCTCTTGACGCGCGCATGGCCGCCCGAGGCGAACAGCTTGCCCGCTTCCGCGTACAGGCTGGTCCGCTCGCCGATGGCCAGGGTGGCGCCGGCAGCGAGTTCGGTGCTGGTGCCGCCGGTGCGGGTGCCGATGTCGGTCCAGCCTGCGGGGGCGATGAAGCGCGCCGTGTCCGTGCCTCCGGCGGTCCGGTAGACGTTCAGCCGGGCATACGGCTGCAGCACGCCCGCCGCGGTGGCCAACTGGCCCTTGAGCCGCAGACCGGCGCGAACCGTCCAGCCGCTGTCGCTGTCCTGGGATACGCGGGCACCGACGATGTTCACGTCGTCCAGCTTCAGGCGCTGGTGCACCAGTTGCAGCTGCGGCTCGATCTCCCAGTTGCCGCTCAGCGCGAAGCGCTGGCCGGCCTCCAGCGACAGCAGCGTGCTGCGGCCCTTGCCCGATGCGGATGACGCGCTGTCGAAGGGGCTCGCCGTGTAGCGATGGCGGCCGCCCTGCAGCACGGCGTCGGCGTAGAACCCGCTGTCGTTCGTGAAGCTGCCGTACGCGCCGAGGTAGTCGCTGCGCAGGTCGTTGCGGCCGACGGCGAGGTCGAACACGCCGCGCGCGAAACCGCGGGTTCGGACATCGCCTTCGAGCCGGCCGACATAGACGCCGGCGCGCCAGCGGCCGTCGGCCCAGAGGTCGGTGCCGGCCTGCAGGCCGGTGACGCGCCCTTCGCTCTTCGGACTCACGGTGCCGCCCTGGCGGATGTCGAGGTTCGTGCTGATCACGCGCCCCCAGGTGCTGCGCCGGGGGCCGTCGGCCCCATCGGCCGCATCGCCCGCATCGTTGCGGCCGACCCTGGCATCGTCGTCGCCCATGCGCACGCGCGCGCTGCCCAGCATGGCGAGGTTACCCTGGCGCAGTTGCTCGGGCAGCGCGGCCAGCAACGGGACCTCCGCGCGGTAGGCAGGGCGTTGCGATCCTGCATATTGCACCGCAGACCGCAGATACCAGTTCTCGCCCGCACCGTTGGCATCGGCCGCATGCAGGCGGTACTCGTAGGCGCCCGCATCCACATGGCCGCCGGCGAGCGCAAAGGCATCCTTGGTGCTCTGCGCCGTGGTCCTGGCGCCGTTGAGCGCACTGACGAGTTCGATGCCGCTGCCGGTGGTCAGGGCGCCCAGACTGCCGAGGCTGGCGACCTGCAATGTGGTCCGGCCGCTGGCGCTCGCGCCGGCGCCGTCGAGCACGAGCCGATCGCTGGCGCTGCCGCCGGGCGCGATGCCGAGGCGCAAGGTGCCGTTGTGGCCCACGTAGGCGCCGGTGACGGTGAGCGTCGTCCCCGGCACGCTGCCGGCCAGGGAGACGCCGCCGCCGTTCGCGAGCGAGGGCAGCGTCTGGCTGAAGCCGGCCAGGTCGAGCGTGCCGCCCGTGCCCACGCTGTGGGCCGAAGAGCCGCTGAAGGCATTGGCCGCACCGGCCCTGAGCGTTCCGCCGTTGACGGCGGTGCTGCCCGTGTAGGTGTTGTGGCCGCTCAAGGTCAGCGTGCCGGTACCGAGCTTTTCCAGGCTGCCTTCATAGACCCTCGTGCTGCGCGCGGCTTCGCGGGCCACGCCGGTGGCGTATTCGCTCCTGTCGGCGTCGCTGGCGCCGGCCGGCAGGCCCGCGGTCCAGCCCCGGGTCTGCCTGGTCGCGTTCCAGGCAACGGCTTCGTCGGCATCCTCCGCTCTGCGCGCCCGGATGGCGACATCGGAGATGTCGTTCGACCAGGTGTCGTTCTGGCCTTGCGTATTGACGGCGAAAGGCCCGATGAGCTGGCCGGGCCCGTTCATCGCGCGCCGGAGGCTGGGCGTGCCCCAGCCGTTGACGGCGTCGGGCACCTTGACCTGCTGGCCGGCCTCGGGGTTGGCGATGGTGCCCGTTCCGCCCGGATCCATGATCGTGGCGTTCTGCGTCGCGGTGGTCTTCAGCACGGTGAGCACCTGCTCGTTGGTCATGTAGCCGAAGCGCTCCATGATCAATGCGAGCGCACCCGACGCATGCGGCGCGGCCATCGACGTTCCCGACAGGGACGCATAGCCGCCGGCCAGCACGGTGCCGTTGATCGCCACGCCCGGCGCCGTGACGCAGGACCACTTCGCCACGCCGCACTTGTTGTAGCGCTGCGTGCCGGGAACGTCGATGGAGCCATCGGCATGGAAGGTCTGCCCCAGGACGCTCAGCGCGGAGACGGCGAGCCAGTTGGATTCGAGCTTCGGGTCGAAGTACGGTGCGGCGGCGCGCGGGCTGGGATTGAGCCAGCCGCCATTGCCCGCGCTGAACACCATCAGCGTGCCCGTCTTGGCGGCATCGAATGCGCCCTGGATCCAGGTGTTGTTGGCGACGTAGTAGCCGTTGGCGGTGTGCAGCTGTGCGAGGGTGTTGTATTGCTCGCCGGCCGGCGGACTGCCCCAGCTGGTGCTGATGATGCGCACGCCTTGCGCATTCGCCTGCCGGTAGGCGTTGGCGATGTGCGCGTCGTCGACCGTGATGGTGGCCGACTGGCCGGGTGTCGGCCGGCCGAAGTTGGCACCGTCGGTCTTGGCCGTGTTGGCGACGTAGAGGTCCGCGTTGAAGGCCACGCCGTGCATGTTTGCCGCGGCGGCGCCGCCGTCTCGGCTGGCGGCGATGGTGCCGCCGACGTGCGTGCCGTGACGGTCGTTGTAGGCGCCGTTGTAGGCGCCGGGAATGGCGCCCACCAGCACGCCGTGATAGCGCGAGGCCGGGAACTCGGGGTGCGAGGCATCGTAGCCCGAGTCGACCTCGCCGATCCTGATTCCCGCGCCGCTGACACCGGCCGCGTAGGCGTATTCGGCGCCCATCGCGATCAGGCCCCAGTCGCGCATGAACTCCGCGGTGCGCCAGCTGGCCGGCGAACCGATCATTCCGGGGTCTCCCGCGTAGCTTTGAATGGCCCATGCCTGGTGCGTTGCCAGGCCAGCCACCGCCATGGCGAGCGCGAGTTTTTTCATCCTCTTCGAAGTCATTGCGACTTTCCTCCGTGCAGTGTGTTGTTTGAATACTCAGCGTGCGAATCGCTTCCGGACACGCCGCAAGGCACGGGCCGGTAGCGAAAAAGTCTGAAGAAAGATGCGGCGTCGCGCAGCCATCGAAAGCCGCGCGGAAAAGCATCGCGGGGCAGTCTAGAAAACAAGTCGCGCGACAAGAACCCCGCGTAAACACTGTGGCGCTAATGCAGCGTTGTTGCATCTGCAGGCTTTCGTCGTACACATCGCGGGCGCTGCGGATAATGGCGAACCTTCGTCATCGTCGTTATCTACGTAGCAGGATGTCACCATGAGCTTGTCCACCTACCTGTTGTTTCTTCCGGCCTGCTTTGCCATCAACATGGCGTTCGGCCCCAACAACCTGCTGTCGGTCACCAACGGTGCGCGGCACGGCGTTTCACCCGCGGTGATCGCGGCCAGCGGCCGCCTCTTGGCCTTCGCACTCATGATTGCCGTGGCGGGCCTGGGCATGGGCGCGGTGCTGGTGGCGTCGGAGCTGGCCTTCGATGTCGTCAAGTACATCGGCGCCGCGTACCTGGTGTGGATCGGCATCCGCCTGCTGCGCGCACCGGCACCGGAGGCCGACGCGCCATCGCGCGCCACCGCCGCGCCGCCCTCGCTGCGTGCGCTCGCACGGCAGGAGTTCACCGTGGCCGCGGGCAATCCGAAGGCCATCCTGGTGTTCACCGCGTTCTTTCCGCAGTTCGTGGTGCCCGGTGCCTACGCCTCCAGCTATGTGCTGCTCGGCGTGACCTTCCTGGTGTTCGAGCTGGTCGCGATCGCGCTCTATGCGCTGCTGGGCGCGCGCATGCGCCGGCTGGCGAATGGCAGCCGCGCGATGCGCTGGTTCAACAAGGTGAGCGGCAGCATGATGGTCGGCTTCGGCTTCCTGCTGGCCCTCACCCGCCGACCGGCGGCGTGACGTGATCCCCGACCGCGTCTTTCAGTGAGACACCGCGGAACCGGCTTCGCCGGGCCGCTGGTGTCGCCCCCTGCAAGGGGGTTGGCGAAGCGACACGAAGTGCGCGAAGACTGGGGATGTACCTGGTTCTAGGCTTTCAGGTACTCGGCCTTGGTGCCGAGCCATCGGTCGATGTGGCGTTGGGCCAGTTCGGCGTGCTTCTGGAGCATCACCGGCGCGAGTTCGCGCGCCCAGTCGAGCAGCAGCGTGTCGGTGCTGAGGTCGGCAAAGCGCAGCAGCGGCGCGCCCGACTGGCGGGCACCGAGGAATTCGCCGGGACCGCGGATCTCCAGGTCACGCCGCGCAATCTCGAAGCCATCGCCCGTTTCGGCCATCGCCTTGAGCCGCGCGCGCGCCGCCTCGCCCACGCGGCCGCTGTCGCCCGGCGCATAGAGCAGCACGCAAGCCGAGGCCGCGGCGCCGCGCCCCACGCGGCCACGCAATTGGTGCAGTTGCGAGAGCCCGAAGCGCTCGGCATGCTCGATCACCATCAATGACGCATTCGGCACATCGACACCCACCTCGATCACCGTCGTGCTCACCAGCACCTGGATCTCGTTGGCGGTGAAGGCCGCCATCACCGCCTGCTTCTCGGCCGTCGGCATGCGCGAATGCAGCAGCCCGACGTGGATGGCCTCGCCGAGCGTCTCGGCCAGTTCGTCGCGCGTCTCGGTGGCGTTGCGCAGGTCGACCGCTTCGCTCTCCTCGATCAACGGACACACCCAGTAGACCTGCCGGCCCTGTGCGATCTGCGCCTGGATGCGGTCGATCACCTCGTCGCGCCGGTGGTCGGCCACCAGCTTGGTGACGATGGGCGTGCGGCCCGGGGGCAGTTCGTCGAGCGTGGACACGTCGAGGTCCGCGTAGTAGCTCATCGCGAGCGTGCGCGGGATCGGGGTGGCGCTCATCATCAGCAGGTGCGGCTCAAGATTGCCACCCGCCTTGCCGCGCAGTGCGAGGCGCTGCGCCACGCCGAAGCGGTGCTGCTCGTCGATGATCGCCAGCGCCAGGTTCCTGAAGCGCACTTTCTCCGAAATGACGGCGTGCGTGCCGATGACCAGCGCGGCCTCGCCGCTCTCGACCGCGGCCGACATCGCGTCGCGCTCCTTCTTCTTCTGGCTGCCCGTGAGCCAGGCCACGCGCAGGCCGCGCTCGGCCAGCAGCGGATCGAGCCAGCCGACCAGCTTGCCGAAGTGCTGGGCCGCGAGGATTTCGGTCGGCGCCATCAGCGCGCACTGGAAGCCCGCATCGATGCAGCGCGCCGCCGCCAGCGCCGCCACCACCGTCTTGCCCGAACCCACGTCGCCCTGCAGCAGCCGGTGCATCGGAATCTCGCGGCCGAGATCGCGCGTGATCTCTTCCCCCACGCGCTGCTGCGCGCCGGTGAGGCCGAAGGGCAGCACAGCGAGCAGTTGCGCATGCAGCGAACTCGCCACGGACCCGGGCGACGAAGGCAGCATCGGCGCGCGTTGGGCCGCCCGCTCCAGCCGGGCCTGCAATTGGGACAGCTGCTGCGCGAGCAGTTCCTCGGCCTTGATCCGTTGCCAGGCCGGATGGCTGTGGTCTTCGAGCGTTGCCATCGCCACGTCGGGCGTGGGGTAGTGCAGGAAGGTGAGCGAGCTGCGCAAGTCCCACGCGCCGCGCAGTCCGATCTGCACGGGGATCGTCTCGTCGAGCACCGCGCGCGCCAGGCCCGAGCGCACCTCGCGCCGCAGCACCGGCTGGGCGAGGCCCGCCACGGTCGAGTAGACCGGCGTGAGCGCCTCGGGCAGCGCCGTGCCCGCGGCCTTGACCGTGGGATGCATGATCTGCCGCCCCACGAAACCGCCGCGCACCTCGCCCCGCACGCGCACCCGCGCGCCGACCGCGAGCTGCTTGTGCTGCGACGGATAGAAATTGAAGAAGCGCAGCTGGCAGGTGTCGCTGCCGTCGTCGATGGTCGCGATCAACTGGCGGCGCGGGCGGAATACCACCTCGGATTCGGTCACCACGCCCTCGACCTGCGCCATGTCGCCGTCGCGCGTGTCGGCCAGCCGCACGATGCGCGTCTCGTCTTCGTAGCGCATCGGCAGGTAGAGCGCGAAGTCGATGTCGCGCGAGAGGCCGAGCTTGCGCAGCGCGCGCTGCACGAGGCTCAGGCCGGCGCCGGGCGGCTGCGCCGGCGTTGCCGCGGTGGCTGCGGGTGGGAGCGGTGCTTTCTTGGCTGGCACGGGCAAGGCTTCTAGCGCGGCCGGCAAAGGTCCGTCAAGGCGCTGCGGGCATCGGGGAACGCGAAGCGGAATCCGGTCTGCAGCAGGTGCGCCGGCACCACGCGCTGCCCTTCGAGCAGCAGGTCGGCCTGTTCGCCCAGCAGCAGCTTGACCGGTGCGGCCGGCGTCGGCATCCAGCAGGGACGGTGCATCACGCTGGCGGCCACGCGGGTGAATTCTTCCTGGCTGAGCGCGCCCGGCGCGGTGAAGTTGTAGGCCTGTGCAGTGGCGGGGCCGCTGGAGCCCGCTTGCTCGGCCACGCGCCACACATGGGCCATGGCACGGACGACGTCGTGCACGTGGACCCACGACAGCCACTGCCGCCCGCTGCCCAGCCGTCCGCCCATGCCGAGCGCGATGGGCAGCAGCAGTTGCGGCAGCGAACCCTGATGGCCCAGCACGAAGCCGAAGCGCATGCAGGCGACGTTCACGCCGTGCGCCGTGGCAGAGCGCGCCGCCCGCTCCCAGCCCTGGCACAGCCTCGACATGAAGATGTCCTGGGGCGGTGCGTCTTCGGTGAGTTCGGTGGCATCGCCCTGAGGCTGCACGCCGTAATAGCCGACGGCGGAGCCCGACAGCAGCAGCCAGGGCTTGCGCGGACGGGTGGCGATCCACGCGACCAGCGCGGCGGTGAGCCCCTCGCGGCTTTGCATCAGTTGTTGCTGGCGCCGCCCGCTCCAGCGCCGGCCCAGGATGCGGGCACCGGCCAGGTTGATCACCACATCGCACGGGTCGGTCTCTGGGATCTGGTCGAGCCGCTGCACGCAGCGCACCGCGCCGCCGAAGTTCCACGCGGCCGAGCGCGCGTCGCGTGTCCAGACCGTCACGGCATGGCCGTCGGCCAGCAGATGGCGCACCAGGATCTGCCCGATGAAGCCGGTGCCGCCCGTCACCAGCACGCGCTGCGGCCGGGTGCCGAAGCGCACCGGCGCCTCGGCCGCACGCGCCTGTTCCTGTGCCGTGCGGCGGAACAGCGCCCGCGCCGCCAGCCCATCGCGCAGCCCCGAGATGCCCACGCCCACCCCGCACAGCGCGAGGAACCCGCCCAGCCAGCCCTGCGGCCGCCACGCCAGCGCCGTCGGCTGTGCCGCCCAGTCCACCGCGTTCATCGCCAGCAGCGCAATGAAGGCGCCGGCGTTGATGGCCAGCACCGTGTGCGTGATCCGCTCGGTGGGCGGCAGCAGGCGGCTGCCGTCTTCGACCACGAAGTCCCACAGCGTGAGCACGATCTCGACGCCGAACACCGCCAGCAGCACCCAGGCCCAGGCGCCGTGCCAGGCCCACGACGACAGCCCGATGAACATCGCGCAATAGATCGACGAACGCACGGCATGGATGGCCAGCTCGCGCCGCGCGGTGTTGCGCTGGGCGAGCGCCTCGGTCACCTCGTGGTGATAGAGCGTGTCGAAGGCGCCCAGCAGCCCCTGGGCCGCCATGAGCTGCAAGGCCAGCAGGTGGGTATCGATCATGCAGCCCCTCCCGGATCGGCCACTTCCTCGAACACGCCGACCTGGGTGAAGGTCGTGCCCATCAGCCGGTGCCGGATCTCGATGCGGATGTTGAAGCGCTCGGGCGTCTCGTTGTGGTGCCAGAGAAAGGTCTTGCCGGGCGTGAGCAGGCCCGGCAGCGGAATGCGCCAGCCCAGCACATCCCAGAAATAGCCGTCGCTCTGGAAATGCAGGCTGCCGTTCTCCACGCTCAGCACCAGCTTCATGCCCAGGCCCATGCCCACGTACTCCAGCACCTCGCCGCGCTCGCTCTCGCGCATGAAGCTGGTGAACTGGATGGGCTTGCGGCCATGCAGGCGGTAGATGCGCTGCTTGTAGATGGCCGGGTCCTGCGGCCTGGCGTAGACCTGGATCTCCACCGGGAAGTCGGCATCGCTGTAGGGAATCAGCGCGCCCTGGATCAGCGGCTGCGTCAGGTGGCCCAGCAGCTTGCCGAAGCGCGAGCAGCGCAGCTCGCTGAGCGCGCCGAGGTAATGCAGCGCCTTGCCCGGCGAAGGGTTCTTGTCGAAGCGCCGGCGGATGTCGGGGTGCAGGCCCTGCCAGGCGCTTCCGAGGATCTTCTTGAAGAGCTCGCCTTCGGAAGGGGGAGGTGCCAGCGAAACGCGCACAACGGATGAATCGGCCATCCGCCGATTCTGCCTCGGCAACCCCACGCCGGGCTCGCGATTCCGGGGCATGGGACAATCCACCGCTTCCCGCGTTTTTCTCTTCTCCCCATGCCTCCTTGGCACGGGCCCGTCCGGCCCTCAAGCACCATGCGCGCCTTCACGCTTTCCGATTTCGATTTCGCCCTGCCGCCCGAGCTGGTGGCGCAACACCCGGCCCCCGAACGCACCGCCTCCCGCTTGCTCGACGGCACGGGCGACGCCCCCGTCGACCGCATCTTCAGAAGCCTGCCTTCGCTGCTGCGCGCGGGCGACCTGCTGGTCTTCAACGACACGCGCGTGGTCAAGGCCCGCCTGTTCGGCGAGAAGCCGACCGGCGGCAAGCTCGAACTGCTGGTCGAGCGCGTGCTGCAGGGCCACGAGGTCGTGGCGCACATGAAGGTCAGCAAGAAGCCGCCCGTGGGCACCACGCTCGAGATGGTGGGCGGCTTCCGCGCGACGCTGCTGGGCCGCTGGCCCGACGAGCAGGGTGCGCTGTTCCGCTTCGGCTTCGAGAGCGATGCGGGCGAAGACCCCTACGCGCTGATGGCGCGCTGCGGCCACGTGCCGCTGCCGCCCTACATCACGCACACCGATTCGGCCGACGACGAGCGCCGCTACCAGACCGTGTTCGCGCGCGTGCCCGGCGCGGTGGCCGCGCCGACGGCCGCGCTGCACTTCGACGAGGACCTGCTGGCCGAGCTCGAAGCGCGCGGCGTGCAGCGCGCCAACGTCACGCTGCACGTGGGCGCCGGCACCTTCCAGCCGGTGAAGACCGAGAACATCGCCGAGCACACGATGCACGCCGAGCGCTACGAAGTGCCCGAGGCCACGCAGCGCGCGATCGCCGAGTGCAAGGCACGCGGCGGCCGCGTGGTCGCGGTCGGCACGACCACCGTACGCACGCTCGAATCGTGGGCCAAGAGCGGCGAGGCCACGGGCGACACGCGCATCTTCATCACGCCGGGCTTCGCTTTCGAACACGTCGATGTGCTGGTCACCAACTTCCATTTGCCGAAGAGCACGCTGATGATGCTGGTCTCGGCCTTCGCGGGCTACGAGCGCGTGATGGCGCTGTATGCCCACGCCATCGCCCAGGGCTACCGCTTCTTCAGCTATGGCGACGCCATGCTGCTGGCACGACAACAAGACTGAAGACAACGACCATGCTGAACTTCGAACTCCTCAAGACCGATGCCGACAGCCACGCGCGCCGCGGCACGCTCACGCTCAACCACGGCAAGGTGCAGACGCCGATCTTCATGCCCGTGGGCACCTACGGCACCGTCAAGGGCGTGATGCCGCGCAGCCTCGAGGAGATGGGCGCGCAGATCATCCTGGGCAACACCTTCCACCTGTGGATGCGCCCCGGCCTCGACGTGATGGCGAGCTTCGGCGGGCTGCACGGCTTCGAGAAATGGGACAAGCCCATCCTCACCGATTCGGGCGGCTTCCAGGTGTGGTCGCTGGGCGCGATGCGCAAGATCAGCGAAGAGGGCGTGAAGTTCGCCTCGCCCGTCAACGGCGACAAGCTGTTCCTCACGCCCGAGGTCTCGATGCAGATCCAGACCATTCTCAACAGCGACATCGTGATGCAGTTCGACGAGTGCACGCCCTACGACACCCAGGGCCACATCACGACCGAGGCCGAGGCCCGCATCTCGATGGAACTGAGCCTGCGCTGGGCCAAGCGCTGCCGAAGCGAATTCGCGCGGCTCGAGAACCCGAATGCGCTGTTCGGCATCGTGCAGGGCGGCATGTTCGAGAACCTGCGCGAGGAATCGCTGGCCGCGCTGGTGGACATGGACTTTCCGGGCTATGCCATCGGCGGCGTGAGCGTGGGCGAGCCCAAGGAAGAGATGCTGCACATCATGGGCCACACGCCGCACCGGCTGCCGGCCCACAAGCCGCGCTACCTGATGGGCGTGGGCACGCCCGAAGACCTGGTGCAGGGCGTGGCCGACGGCGTCGACATGTTCGACTGCGTGATGCCCACGCGCAATGCCCGCAACGGCACCATGTTCACCCGCTTCGGCGACCTGAAGATGCGCAACGCCCGCCACAAGAGCGACCCGCAGCCGGTCGACCCGAGCTGCACCTGCCATGCCTGCGCGGGCATCTCGGGCGTGTCCTGGAACGACGGCGGGCGCGAGGGCTTCAGCCGGGCCTACCTGCACCATCTCGACCGCTGCGGCGAAATGCTCGGCCCGATGCTGTGCACCATCCACAACCTGCACTACTACCTGAACCTGATGCGCGAGATCCGCGAGGCGCTCGACGCGGGCACCTTCACCGAATTCCGCGCGCGCTTCAAGGCCGATCGCGCACGCGGCGTCTAGGACTTGGCGGCGCCCGGCGGCTTGATCGCGAGCGGCGTGGCGTAGGGCTCGATGCGCAGCAGCTCGTTCTTGAAGACCACGATCTGACGCAGCGGCGCCTGCACCAGCGCGCCGCCCGCATCCTTCTGCGAGGCGTACTGCCAGAGCGTGAGCTGGCCCTTTTCGGCGAGCAGCGTGCCCAGGCGCTGCACGGGCGGCGCCGTACCGGCGCCCAGTTGGGCCGCCTCGATGCCCACGACGATGTCGTCGCGCGGCGAGACGACCTTGAAGAGCAGCACGGGCGCAGGCGCCTGCGCCAGGGCAGGCAACGCCACAACGGCCGAAGAAAGAAGCGCGAAGCCGACGACGGCGCGACGATGGAAGGTGTTCATGCCGGCGAGCGTAGCCAAGCGGGGACCTTCTGCACACATGCCGGAAGCCATACGCCGGGTGGAAGCCCCCGATCGCGGCATGGCCTCGTCATCCGGTACGCTCGCTCCCTGTCTCCATCGCCGTCGTCACATTCACCCTTCATGACCACCGCTTCCACATCCTCCAACTACTCGGCCCGCTATCCCTCGCTGGCCGGCCGTACCGTGTTCGTCTCGGGCGGTGCCAGCGGCATCGGCGAGGCGCTGGTGCGGGCCTTCCATGCGCAGGGCGCGAAGGTCGGGTTCTGCGACCTCGACGCGGCCGCCGGCACGGCGCTCGCCGCCCAGCTGCAGGGCGGCACGCCCGCGCTGTTCAGCCCGTGCGACGTGACCGACACGGCGGCACTGGCAGCCACCATCGATGCGGTGCGCGCACGCTTCGGCCCGATCGGCGTGCTGCTGAACAACGCGGCCAACGACCGGCGCCACGAGATGGCCGACGTCACGAGCGACGATTTCGACCGCCTCGTGGCGGTCAACTTCAAGCACCAGTTCTTTGCCGCGCAGGCCGTGGCCGACGACATGCGCGCGCTGGGCGGCGGCTCGATCATCAATTTCGGCTCGATCAGCTGGATGATCAAGGGCAAGGGCTACCCCGTCTACCAGGCCTGCAAGGCGGCCGCGCGCGGCCTCACGCGCTCGCTGGCGCGCGACCTGGGCAAGCAGAACATCCGCGTCAATTCGATCGTGCCGGGCTGGGTGATGACCGAGCGGCAGATCAAGCTGTGGGTCAAGCCCGAGTCCGGCGCCGAGATCGATGCGGCCCAGTGCCTGCCGGGCCGCGTGATGGCCGAGGACATCGCGGCCATGGCGCTGTTCCTTGCCGCCGACGATTCGAAGATGTGCACCGCGCAGGACTTCGTGGTGGATGCCGGCTGGACCTGAAATAGGCTCGCCCCCAGGCTTCGCGCACTTCGTGTCGCTTCGCCTTCCCCCTACCGGGGGCAACACCAGCGGCCCGGCGAAGCCGGTTCCGCGGTGTTTCTGGAAATGACCTTTTCCCGCAGAGGCCGCTGGATCAATCGCGGAGTTCTGCGGGGACCTTGCCGCCGTTCGCGGCCAGCTTGGTCATGACCTGGCGGTGCAGCCAGATGTTCATCTTGGCGCTGTCGCTGGTGTCGGCGCCGTAGCTCAGTTCGGCGGCGAGTTGCTTGCGGGCGTCGAGGCTGCTGTCGAGGCCCAGGAGCTTCATCAGGTCGACGATGGAAGTGCGCCAGTTCAGGCTGCTCGCGCCGGGCATGCCGTCGAGCAGGGCCTCGACGTCCACCACCGTGATGGCGGGCGGCGGTGCCGCTGCGGCGGGGGCGCCGGCCGGTGCCGGAGCAGCCGTTGGTGCAGGTGCGGTGGCGGCGTTTGCGGACGGGAAAATCTTGGAAAGGATGCTGCCGAAAATGCTCATGCGTGTGCTCCGTCAATGTTGGTAACTGAAAACCTGCGACAACGTTTCTTGTCGCATGCGGCAGTTGTAGCACGGCCGTGCGGCGGCCCCGCTACAAGGCCGGTCGAACCGGTGCGCCGGATGTGAACGAATCCGCAGACCCCGCCGCAGATGCGAGCGGCACGCGCGGCGCGGCCGAGGTGCCGCAGGCATGGCAGAACTTCGAGAACGCGCTCTTGCGCGTCTCGCACTGGCCGCAGTGGTCGAACAAACCGATGCCGCAGTGCGGGCAGAAATCGATCTCGCCGTTCTTCAGGTCCACCGGCCGCTCGCAGCCGGGGCACACGCCCTTGCCGAGCCGCGCCAGCGCGACGTCGTAGCTCAGTTCCTCGCGCCGCACCTGGTCAGGCTGCTGCTCGGCGAGCTTCTGCCGTGCGAGGTAGGCGTTGAGCGCGACGATGGCATAGCGCCCCACGAGCACGGTGAGCACGATGCCCACCACGTAGCGCACATAGCCGCCGTAGCTCGGCAGGTAGGGCACCAGCTCGACGAAGAAGGCGAACAGCGCGAAGAAGATGAAGCCCCAGACGAAAGGCCAGTAGGTGCTCTTGCGCTTCTTCGCGAACAACCAGCCGGCCGCGATCAGCAGCGGCAGCGTGAGCGCGAGGCGGTAGGCGAACACGCGCAGCTCGATGCGGCGGTATTCGGCATCGAGCAGCACCTGCGCATCGCGTTCCAGCAGCGACAGCGCCTTGCGGGCACGCTGCTCGGCCTGGCGCGCGTCGAGCATGATCTGGCGCTGCGCATTGGCCTGGCGCTGGACTTCGTCTTCCTTCTGCTTGAACGCATCGAGTGCCTTGGTGCGCGCGATCAGTTCCGTGTCCTGGTCGGGCTGCGCGGTGGCGCGGCGGGTGGCGATCCAGTTGCCGAAGGTCTCGCGTGCGTTGGCGCTGGCCTGTTGTGCGGCGCCGAGCTGCAGCCGGATCTGGTCGAGATCGCGCGCGGCCTGCTGCTCGGTGGCTTCCGAAGCCTTGATGGTGTTGCGCAGGGGTTCGGCCGCGGGCTTGTCGATGAAGTCGTCGAGCTCGCGCACGCGCTCGACCTGCGGCAGGTCGCTCACGACCGTGCTCCCGAGCCCGATCAGGAAGCTCGCGAACACCAGCGCCACGAGCCAGAGGCCGCGGCGGAACCACTTTTCGGACAGACGCAATGACTTGCTCATTGGATTCTTTCGTGAGATTTCTTACTACAGCTTGAACGCCACCGGCGCCGCACTCAGCCCTGCACGCGGCATCCACGCGAACACCGAATCGACCGTCACCGTCTCGATGCGGTCCGAAAACCGCTTCTCGTTCGGATGGTCGTCGAAGGCCACGTTGGCCGAGCCGACGCGCCCGCCCAGGCGGGTGAGCGGGCCGAGCTTGAGCGTGGTCGGCTCGTAGCCCTTGGACTGCATCCAGGCCTGCGCCTGCGCGCGGTTGCCGATGGTGGCGGGCTCCATGGCCGCGGCCAGCGTTTCGACCGCCCACTGGTTCGACTGCTGGTACTTCTGGCCCCAGACATAGCTCACGATGCTGTAGGGCGCGACGTTCAGCCGCACGATGCGCGAAGGCGGCTCCTGGAGCGCGGCCAGCAATTGCGTCTGCACCTGCGGCGCGGGCACCACCCAGGCGGCCTCGTAGCGCCACAGGTCGTCGAGGAAGAACTCGCCGAGCCCCTGGCGGTAGACCGCGGCCACCGCGGTGCCGCACTGGTTGAGCTTGTGCACCACGCGCCACGGGCCTTCGTCGGTCTTGTAGGCGATGCCGAGGTGCGAGTAGCGCAGGCCGTACTTGCCCAGGTCCTGGCCGACGCGCGCCAGCAGCACGACGCGGGCACCGCTCGCATCGAGCTGCTGCGACGTGCGCTCGGCCAGTTGCATGCCCTTGACGATGAGCGCGGGCGTCGGCTTGACCTGTTCGCAGGAACGCCCGGCCTGCGCCTGCAGCGGCAGCGCCACGGCGAGGGCAAGAAGAAGCACGGAGAGCGCGCGCTTCACGACAGCCTCTCGTTGTGCAACAGCGCACGGCCGATGGCGTTGGGCACGAAGGCCAGCACCTCGCCCGCGGCCGACAGCACGACGCCGCTGCCGATCACGCTGACCACGACGCTCGTCCCGACTGCCGCGGACACGCCGTTGGCGGCGCGCCCCATCACCTTGACGCTGGCGCGTGCGCCGTCCGAAGCACGTTCCAGCACATAGACGGTGCCGTCCACCGACGCCTCGACGGCAACCACAGTGAGCACCGAGCCGCCCACCGAAAGCGCCGCCGGCACGGCAACCACGGCCGTGGCGGAAGCGCCGACGACCGACGCAGCGCCGACCACCGAGGCCACGGGCAGCAGGGAAAGGGCCGCCGAGGCCTCACTCTGGGCCTGGGCGTGAAGGGGAACCGCGACACCTGCGAACGCTGTGCCGGCAGCAATCAGAAGGGCGGCAATGGACTTTTTCATGACGGTCTTTCGTTCCTTGATGGTGGAGGAGGAAGCGGCGCTCATTCGGCCGAGGCGGAAGCGGCGGCTTCCTGGCGGGCGGCGCGGCGGCCTTGCAGCCGCGCTTCGATCAGGTCGGCTTCGTGGCGGTCGCGCAGCGTCTTGGCCAGCGTGAAGGCCGAACTGATCAGGAACAGCCAGCTCACGCCCAGGAAGGCCTTGTAGGCGTCGTTGATCTCCATGCGGACCAGGCCCCAGCCCGTCAGCCCCATCGCGGTGAAGAAGCTGCCCCAGACGACGAGGCGCCACATCGGCACGTCGCGGCCGGCGGCACTGCTCGCATCCGCCTGCTGGTTGTCGCGCACGAACTTGGCCAGCATGAAGGCGGTGCTGAGGCAGAACACATAGCCCATCACCATGAACGCCCGGTCCAGCGCCTCGCCCGGCAGCCAGCTCAAGCCGGTGGCGCAGAGGAAGACGGCGATCGCGAAGGAAGCCCAGGCCTGGAACTGCCAGGCCCGCGTGTCGCGCTGGATTGGAACGGCGGTGGATGAGAAGGGTTGCATGAATGCCTCGCGGCGTAGTGAAGGTGAGCGAATGATGGTTCGCCCCCGCACCGCGAGGCTCGAATGCTTCGACCAGTTCCGGCTTGAGCCTCTGCTGGTATCCCGCCGAGATACTTTCAGGCGGCCAGCAATCCGCTCACGCGCTGCTGCAGCGCCTCGGGCCGCACCTCGACCGGCGACACGGCCTGGCCGACGTTGAGCCCCACGCGGCTGAAGAAGCCGCGGCGGAAGGGCTTGGCCATGGCGACCGGCTCGCCGCCGCGCAGCTCGATGCGGCTGAAGTACGAGCCCCAGAGGTTGGTCAACGCCATCGGGATCACCGGCGGCTCGATGCCTTCGGCGCGCGCGCTCTCGATGATCTTCACCACGCCGCCCTTGAAGGGCTGCAGCTTGCCGTCGCGCGTGATCGCGCCCTCGGGAAAGATCGCGAGCAGGTCGCCCTCGCGCAGCACGGCCAGCGCCTTGGCAAAGGCCGCTTCGTAGGCCGCCGGGTCTTCCTTCTGCGGCGCGATCGGGATCGCCTTGGCCAGCTTGAACAGCCAGCCGAGCACCGGCACCTTGAAGATGCGGTGGTCCATGATGAAGCGGATCGGCCGCGGGCTCGCGGCCATCAGCAGCACCGCGTCGATGAAGCTCACGTGGTTGCACACCAGCACGGCCGCGCCTTCGGTCGGGATGTGCTCGTCGCCCTTGATGTTGAAGCGGTAGACGAAGTGCGACAGCACCCAGGCCACGAAGCGCAGCATGTACTCGGGCACCAGCATGAAGATGTAGAACGCCACCACCGCGTTGGCGATGCCGGTGAACAGGAAGATCTGCGGAATCGTGAAGCCCGCGCCGAGCAGCGCACCGGCGATGACCGAGCTGCCGATCATGAACAGCGCATTGAGGATGTTGTTGGCCGCGATGATGCGGGCGCGGTGCGTGGGCTGGCTGCGCAGCTGGATCAGTGCGTACATCGGCACGCTGTAGAGCCCCGCGAACAGCGAGAGCAGCGCCAGGTCGGCCATCACGCGCCAATGGGCGGCCTGGTGCACGAAGGCGCCGAGGCCCATCCCGGCCGCCGGCGGAAGGGAACGCGAGGCAAAGTACAGGTCGATCGCGAACACGCTCATGCCGATCGCGCCCAGCGGCACGAGGCCGATCTCCACCTGCCGGCGGCTCAGCGTCTCGCACAGCAGCGAACCGACGCCGATGCCCACCGAGAACACCACCAGCAGCAGCGACGCCACCTGCTCGTCGCCGTGCAGCACTTCCTTCGCGAAGCTCGGGAACTGGCTCAGGAACACCGCGCCGAAGAACCACATCCACGAAATGCCCAGCAGCGAGCGGAACACCACCACGTTGCCGTGCGCGAGCTTCAGGTTGCGCCAGGTTTCGCTGAAGGGGTTCCAGTTGATCACCAGCCCGGGATCGGTGGCCGGCGCCTGCGGAATGGCCTGCGCCACGCCGCGGCCGACCAGTGCGAGCAGCACGCAGGCCGCGGCCACGCTCATGTGGCCGATCTGCGGCACCGCCACCAGCAGCCCGCCCGCCACCTGCCCCAGCAGGATCGCGACGAAGGTGCCCATCTCGACCATGCCGTTGCCGCCCGTGAGTTCGCGCGCGTCGAGCACCTGCGGCAGGTAGGCGAACTTGACCGGGCCGAACAGCGTGGAATGCAGGCCCATGAGGAACACGCAGCCCAGCAGCACCACCGCATCGGCCCGCACGAAGCCCCAGGCCGCGAGCAGCATGATCGCGATCTCGAGGTTCTTGACGAAGCGGATCATCTTCGTCTTGTCGAACTTGTCGGTGAGCTGCCCGGCCGTGGCCGAGAACAGCAGGAAGGGCAGGATGAACAGCGCACCGATCGCCAGGCCCGCCATGGCCGGCGGCATCCAGCTCAGTTGGAGCTGGTAGGTCACCATGACGGTGAAGGCGAACTTGAAGAGGTTGTCGTTCGCCGCGCCCGCGAACTGCGTCCAGAAGAAGGGCGCGAAGCGCCGCTGCTTGAGCAAGGCGAACTGGTTGGCGTGGGCGTTCGCTTCGTGATGGGCCACGGGCGCGGCAGCAACGGCGGGGGTTGTCATTCGAAGAATTCTCCTCATGCCGTCAGGGCGGCGGCTGCGTCGGGATTGTGCCGCAGCAAGGTCTGTTGCCAGCCCTTCTCGAGCTTTCCGAGCGCCAGCAGGACAGGCAGGCCCGCCAGCGCCGCCGTGAGGTGCTTCAGGGTGTGGCCGGAAACCAGGTGCCCGGTCGCCTCGTAGATCGGGTGGTCGGCCAGCTCGAAGGCCTTGGCCAACGCATAGAAGAAGATCACCCAGCCGAGCTTGAGGCCGACGGCGCCGCGCATCGGCGTGGCCAGGGCCAGCGTGAGCACCAGCGCCATGCCGCCGAACTGCACCAGCGCCCAGGGCATGACGTTGCCGGACTCCTGGCAGACCTCCGCCGCCAGCAGGCCGGCCGTCAGCAGGAACCAGGCCGCCGGCCAGCCGGCGCGCTGGCTCACCCGTTCGCAGACCGCGATGCCGATCAGCCCCGCGAAAGCCACCGCCATGCCGGCGCGGTCCGCCGCGAGCCGGGGCGCGTCGGGCATCAGGTGGTAGAAGGCCGAGCCCGCGGCGGTGGCGACCAGGCCGGCGAAGAACAGCCAGGCGCAGTCCAGGGTGTTGTCCGGCGGGTCGCTGGCGGGCGGCGCGAGCGGGAACTCGGCCAGCGCCTCCTGGTGCGAGCGGTCGATCCGGTTGAGGCGGTACAGCCCGAGGACGCCGATCACCAGGAACGGCAGGTTGCTCAGCACGTCCATCGCGTTCGGCAGGCCGTGCCAGCTGCGGTCGTCGGCGAAGACCGCAGCGATCGCCACCTCGGCGGCCGGCAGCGCAGGGCCGAAGAAGGCGACCAGCGTCAGCAGCGCCAAGGTGAAAAGCAACCCGCGTTCGCGGCGGCTGAGAGTGGGCAGAAGCATGGCGGTCCTCGGTGGGTTGGGTAACGAGCCGCGGAATTTAGTTGCAAGCCTCCCTGCAGGCATCGAGAATCGATACGAGGTACTAATTCACACCTTCCGGTATCTTCATTTAATACCCCAACGCCTTCGTACGCCCTTCATGAGCACCACCGTCGACCTCGTACTCGCCCTCAAGAACGAACTCAAAAGCGCCCGCATGACCTACGCCGACCTGGCCCGGTCGCTCGACATGGCCGAATCCAGCGTCAAGCGGATGCTGGCCAAGAGCGACATGCCGCTGTCGCGCGTCGATGCCATCTGCCGGGCCCTGAAAATCGACTTTGCCGAACTCGCCCGGCGCGTGGCCGACGCCCAGCCCTTGCTCAAGGAACTGACGCACGAGCAGGAAAAGGCGGTGGTCAAGGACAAGAAGCTGCTGCTGGTGGCGATCAGCGTGCTGAGCCAGTGGACGCTGGAGCAGATCGTGGCGGCCTACCGGATCAGCGAGGCCGAGTGCATCGGCTGCCTGGCGCAGCTGGACCGCATCGGCATCATCGAGTTGCGCCCGCTCAACCGGTACCGCCTGAAGCTCGCCAAGACCTTCCGCTGGCGGCCGCACGGCCCGGTGATGGAGTTCTTCCGCGAGAACGTGGTGCTCGACTACTACCGCGGCGGCTTCGACGGCCCGGCCGAGGGGCTGCTGCTGGTGCACGGCTCGATCAGCCGCTCGCTGGCGCCCGCCTTCCTGGAGCGGCTGCAGCGCGTGGCGCAGGACTTTGCGCAGCAGCACCAGACCGACCAGAAGCTGTCGGCCAAGGACCGCGAGGGCTACACGCTGCTCCTGGGAATGCGGAACTGGGAGTTCGAGCTCTTCACCCGTCTGCGCAGGGCCTGAAGCTCAGGGCTTGGCTGCTTCCAGCGCGTCGCGGGTCGTGCGTGCGGCATTCTTGGCCGCATCGGCAAAATCTTCACCCGACGACGCGTAGATGATGGCACGCGACGAGTTCACGATGATCGGCGCATCGGCGCGCCAGCCGGCGCGCACGGTGGCGACCGCATCGCCGCCTTGGGCGCCGACGCCCGGAATCAGCAGCGGCACCGTCGGCGCAAGCTCGCGCACCCGCTCGATCTCGGCGGGGTAGGTCGCGCCCACCACCAGGCCGAGCTGGCCGTTCAGATTCCAGGGCCCCTGCGCCAGCCTGGCGACGTGCTCGTAGAGGAACGGCTGGCCTTCGATGTCCGCCAGGCGTTGGCCTTGCAGGTCGGAACCGCCGGGGTTGCTGGTGCGGCACAGCAGGAAGGCGCCCTTTCCTTCGTGCTTGAGGTAGGGCGCGACCGAGTCGAAACCCATGAAGGGCGACAGCGTCACCGCGTCGGCGCCATAGCGCTCGAAGGCTTCGAGGGCGTACTGCTCGGCAGTCGAGCCGATGTCGCCGCGCTTGGCGTCGAGGATCACGGGCACGTGGGGCGCGTTGCGGCGCATGTGCTCCATCAGTTTCTCGAGCTGGGCTTCGGCGCGGTGCGCGGCGAAGTAGGCGATCTGCGGCTTGAAGGCAATGACCAGGTCGGCCGTCGCGTCGACGATGCGCGCGCAGAAGTCATAGATGCGGGCGGCGTCGTCCTTGAATCCCCCGGGGAATCTGGCTGGTTCGGGATCGAGCCCCACGCAGAGCAACGAACCGTTTTTTTGCTGTGCGGCGGCCAGCTTGTCGAGGAAAGTCATGGGCGTCGATTTTAAGGACCCCGCCGCCGGATCCTATGTCGACGATGTTTGCTGGTCGGCGGCGAGGCACAGGTCGGCCCAGGCGCGCGCCTTGTCGGCGGGGTTTCGCAGCAGGTACGCCGGGTGGTAGGTTGCCACCACCGGCACGCCGTTGACCGATGCCAGCGGCACCGCGCGGCCGCGCAGCTTGCCGAGCGGATCGCCACTCTGCATCAGGCTCTGGGCGGCCAGCGGGCCCATCGCCAGCACAAGGGTCGGCGCCAGCGCGGCGGCGTGTTCCTCGAAGGCTTCCGCCATCGGTCGGGGGCTGCCGGGCTGGCCCGCGGCCACGCCACGGTGGGTGCGCATCAGGTGCACCGGCGTCTTGCCGTCGTGCAGCTTCAGCGCGCGCAGCATGTTGTCGAGCAGGCGGCCGGCATCGCCCGAAAACGGCGCCCCGTGGCGGCCGTCGGCCTCGGGCGGCATGTCGGCCACCACCAGCCAGCCGCCTTGCGGCGTTGCCGAAGCCTCGGCTGCGTCGCCATAGAGGCGGCAGGGCGCTTCGACCAGCACGGCAGCGCCGTGCACCGCCGGCACTGCCGCCGCCGGACGCGCGACCGGCGTGGGCGCTGCCACGGGTCTGGCGACCGGGCCAGGGGCTGGCGCAGCCACCGGCGTTTGCGCAACGTACCGCTCGCTGACCGGCTCCGGCTCAGGCTCAGGCGCCACCGCTATCGCTTCTGCAGCAGCAGGTGCCGCCGCCTCGACCACGTCAGGCATCGGCCACCAGACCTTGACCCCCATTTCGTCGAGCATCGCGCGCTGGCGTGCATCGAGCTGCAATGTCTGCACGGCGCTCATTTCAATGCCCCCCAGGCGGAGCCTGTTTCGTTCAAGCGAAGGCTCATGACCACGGCATCCTCGCGCTTGCCCTCGAACGCCGGGTAGTAGCCCTTGCGCACGCCGACGCTGCGAAAACCCTGGCGCGCATAGACGTCGATCGCGCGCCGGTTGCTCTGGCGCACTTCGAGCCAGAGCCACAGTGCGCCTTCGCCGCGCGACCAGCCGGTCAGCGCCTCGAGCATCAGCGGCGCCCAGCCCTGGCGCTGGAAGGCCGGCGCTACGGTGAAGTTCAGCAGGTGCACTTCATCGACGCCCTTCATGGCCACGAAATAGCCGATCAGCGTTTCGCCCAGGCTGGTGACCGGCGAGGTCACGCCCGTCGCCACCCCCGGTGCCAGCAGGCATTGGCAGTGGTAGCCGACGGCCATGGAATCGGTGAAGTTGGCGCGTGTCCACGGATGGGTGTAGGCCGTCTCCTCGACCGCGCAGACGGCATCGATCCGCTCGACGGTGAGCGGTTCGAGGCGGGCTTCGACGGGCTGGAGGACGGCGCTCATGCGGTGGCAGGTGGAATGACGGCAGCAGCGGCCGCCTTGATGGCGGCGCGCTCTTCGGTGGTTTGCGCCACTTTATCGCGAACATAGAGCGGCCAGGCCTGTGCCGCCGGCACGGTGCGCCCGGCCGCGAGCAATTCGGGCGCGAGCCGCAGCATCGCGGTGGCGGTCGGCAGCACCTCGTGATGGGCGGCGGCCGGCGCGAGGCGCGGGCCGTAGGCGGCAAAGGCATTGCCGGCGAGCGACCAGCCGACGGGCACTTCGAGCGCCTCGGGCGACAGCAGCAGCAGCTCGTCGTCGCCGCCCAGCGGGCCGGCGGCATCGAAGTCGTAGCGGGCGGCGTAGAGCTGGTCCATGCGCGCGTCGAGCACGGCCACCACCCGGCGGGCGCCGAAGGCATGGCGCGCTTCCTCGGCCACGGCGAGCAGCGTATCGACCGGCAACAACGGCACGTTGGCGCCGAAAGCCAGGCCCTGCGCCACCGAGCACGCCGTGCGCAGGCCGGTGAAGGACCCCGGGCCGCGGCCGAAGGCAATGGCGTCGAGGTCGGAAAGCGCGAGCCCGGCCTCGGCCAGCAGTTGCCGGATCAGCGGAAGCAGGGTGGCCGATGCCTGCGCGCCCCCCGCGCCGTTGTGCGCCAACAGCCGGTCGCCATGGCGCACCGCCACCGACAGGTGTTCGGTGCTGGTGTCGAAGGCCAGCAGCTTAGACATGGGAACGGGACGCAATGGGCATCCCCCGATTATCGAGGCGCCTCGCGAGCCCGTCAGCCGGTCGGGCAATCAGTCGCTGCGCAGGATGGTCAGCCCCGCCTTGCGCAGCGGCGCCAGCGCCTTCGAAGGCGCAGTGGGCGACACCAGCAGGCTGGTCGCCGCGGCGACCGGGTTGACCATCCAGGCCGATGCCGCACCGAGCTTCTCCGCCGAGGCCAGCACGACCGTCTCGGCCGCCGACGCCATCAGCGCGCGCTTGATCTCGGCCTCCTCGATGTCGCCGGTGGTCAGCCCGGCCTCGGCATGGACGCCGGTGACGCCCATGAAATAGGTGTCGGCATGGATGCGCGCGATGGCGCCCATGGCGGCGGCGCCCACCGCCACCAGCGAATGCTTGAAGAGGCGCCCGCCGATCAGCACCACCTCGAGCTGCGTGTGCGACACCAGCTCGATCGCGACCGAGGGGCTGTGCGTCACCACCGTGGCCTGCAGGCTGCGCGGCAGATGGCGCGCGAGCTGCACGGCCGTGGTGCCGCCGTCGATGAACACCACCTGTCCCGGCTTCACCAGGCGCGCGGCGGCGCGGCCGATGGCCACCTTCTCGTCCGGTGCGAGCTGCTGGCGGCTGGCGAAATCGGTGTCGGCCTGCGCGACGGGCAGCGCCCCGCCGTGCACGCGCTGCAGCAGCCCCTCCGCCGCCAGTTCGCGAAGGTCGCGGCGGATGGTGTCTTCGGAGAGCGCGAGTTCTTCGCTGAGCGACTTGGCGACGACGTTGCCGTCGCGCTGCAGGACCGAGAGGATGTGTTGCTTGCGCTGACTGGTGAGCATCGGCCGATGGTAGCGGGCCTGCACGCCGCATGCACGAATTTTCTTGTTATTGCACGAATTTGCACCTATGCTCGCCGCCCATGACCATTCACGACCGCGTCCGGGTGCACGAAGTCACCCTCCTCTCCGACAACTGGTATGTGCTCAAGAGCACCCGCTTCGACTGGCTGCGCAACGACGGCCGCTGGCAGCGGATGGACCGCGAGACCTACGACCGCGGCAACGGCGCCACGCTGCTGCCCTACAACCTCGCGCAGCGCTCGGTGCTGCTGACACGGCAGTTCCGCTACCCGGTCTTCGTCAACGGCCACGACGACCTGCTGATCGAGGCCGCCGCGGGCCTGCTCGACAACGCGGCGCCCGAGGAACGCATCCGCGCCGAGGTGGAGGAAGAACTCGGCTACCGGCTCGGCACGGTGCAGAAGATCTTCGAGAGCTTCATGAGCCCGGGCTCGGTGACCGAGAAGCTGCACTTCTTCGTCGCGCCCTACGAGCCTTCGATGCGCATCGGCAGCGGCGGCGGGCTGGCCGAGGAGGGCGAGGACATCGAGGTGCTGGAGCTCGGCATCGACGAGGCGCTCGCGATGGTGGCCGACGGCCGCATCGTCGATGCCAAGACGGTGATGCTGCTCTACCACGCGGCGCTGCACGTCTTCGCCGCCGCATAGCGCCGGGAGGCGCCGGGATAATCGGCGGATGCCTCTTGCCGCCCGCCTGATCCCGTCCCTCTTCCACTCCCTCGCCGCGCTGGCCTCGGCCGGCGCCTTCGCCCAGCCGTCCCTGCCGCCCGAAGTCGACGCCGCACTGGCGCGCGCCAAGCTGCCGCGCGATGCGGTGACGATGCTGGTGGCCGACGCCGACGGCGTGCGCCCGCCGCGCCTGGCCTGGCGCTCGCAGGTGCCGGTGAATCCGGCATCGATGATGAAGCTGGTGACCACCTACGCGGCGCTCGACCTGCTCGGCCCGGCCTACAGCTGGAACACGCCGGTGTACGTCGACGGCACGGTGAGCAACGGCGTGCTCAACGGCAGCCTCTACATCAAGGGCCAGGGCGACCCGAAGCTGGTGCTCGAGCGCGTCTGGCTGCTGCTGCGCCATGTGCAGGGGCTCGGCATCACCACCGTGAGCGGCGACATCGTGATCGACCGCAGCGCCTTCGAGAACACGGTCGAGAACGACCCGGGTGCCTTCGACGGCGAGCCGCTGCGGCCCTACAACGCATCGCCCGACGCGCTCCTGATCAACTTCAAGTCGGTCAACATGACCTTCGCGCCCGACCGCAGCGGCCAGATCGCGCGGGTGAGCTACGAGCCGCCGCTCGCGAGCGTGGCGATGCCGCCCACGGTGGCGCTCGCACCGGGCGAATGCGGCGACTGGCGCTCCGCGCTCAAGGCCGACTTCAGCGACGTCAACCGTATCCGGTTCAACGGCGGCTTCCCGGCCGCCTGCGGCGAGAAGAGCTGGGCCGTGGCCTACGGCGACCCGCGCACCTACAGCCTGCGCGCGCTCGGCGGCATGTGGGCCGAGATGGGCGGCCGCGTCGGCGGCCAGATGCGCGAGGGCCGCGTACCGGCGGGGCTCAAGCCGGCCTTCGAGTTCGGCTCGCCGCCGCTGGCCGAGGTGGTCCGCGACATCAACAAGTACAGCAACAACGTGATGGCCCAGCAGGTCTTCCTGACGATCGGCTTCACGCAGAAGAACCGCGGCACGTTCGAGGCCTCGCGCAGCGCGCTGGGCCAGTGGTGGCGCGACCGCATCGGCACCGGCGAGGCACCGCCGGTGTTCGAGAACGGCTCGGGCCTGTCGCGCGACGAGCGCATCAGCGCCGCCGCGCTCGGCAAGATGCTGCAGGTGGCGTGGCGCTCGCCGGTGATGCCGGAGCTGATGTCCTCGCTGCCCGCCTCGGGCGTGGACGGCACGCTGAAGAAGCGTGCGCTCCGCTCGGGCGGCGCGGCCCACCTGAAGACCGGCACGCTGCGCGACGCTTCCGGGGTGGCCGGCTATGTGCACGGCGCGAGCGGCCGGCGCTATGTGCTGGTGGCCATTGCCAACAGCGAGAACGCAGGCGCCGCACGCGCCGCCTTCGACGCACTCGTCGACTGGGCCTCGCAGGACAACTGACGGCCAGCGGCCGCGCCGATGGCCGGGTACTGAAAACTTCTTCTGTAGGTGCACGCCGCTTGCGCGCGGCCGCGGCGCTGCACAGAATCGGACGCCCGTTCGATTCGACAAACACGCAGGAGACGCGCCGTGAACAAAAAGCCGCAACGACAAGCATCCACTCCGCTGCACAAGGTTGCGGCACTCGCAGGCGCCACACTGCTGCTCGCTGCCTGTGGCGGCGGCGGAGGGGGCGGCGGCATCAGCGTCGGCTTTCCGCCGCCTGCCGACGACACCGGCCGCGGTTCGGTCGTCACCAACCCGCCCGAGCAGACGGCGAAGCTGTCGGCCGACCAGTTCAGGATCAGCCTCCAGGCCAGCGACCAGGGCAAGGCGCTGATGCAGGTGGCCGGCACGCCCAGGTGCGGGGTCGACCTGCGCTACCTCGAATACCGCACCGTCGGCGCGAAGAACGAAGCCACCAACGCGACCGCCGCGGTCATGGTGCCGTCGGGCGCCGACGTGGCCTGCAACGGTCCACGGCCGGTGGTGCTGTATGCGCATGGCACCACCGCCGCACGCAACTACAACCTCGCCAAGTGGACCGACACCACCCAGCCGGCCGCCGGCGAAGGCCTCATGATCGCCGCCATGTTCGTGGCGCAGGGCTACATCGTGGTGGCGCCCAACTACGCGGGCTACGACAAGTCGACGCTGGCCTACCACCCGTACCTCAACGGCGAGCAGCAGGGCAAGGACATGGTCGATGCGCTGGCCGCGGCGCGCAAGACCTTCTCGAACATCGACGCGAACGACGCCGGCTCGCTGCTCGTGACCGGCTACTCGCAGGGCGGCTACGTGGCGATGGCCGCGCACCGCGAGATGCAGGCCACGGGCAAGGCGCCGACGGCCTCGGCGCCGCTCTCGGCGCCTTCGGCGATCAGCCTGCTGGCCGACTACACCTTCCAGGGCTGGCCGGCGCTGGGCAGCACGCTCTTCGTGCCGCTGCTCTCGACCAGCTGGCAGCAGCAGTTCGGCAACGTCTACAACGCCACCAGCGATATCTACGAGGCGCAGTACGCCACCGGCATCGACACCCTGCTGCCGAGCCTGACGCCCCTCAGCACGCTTTTCACCACCGGCAAGCTGCCGCAGCTCGCACTGTTCCCGGCCGGTGCAACGCCGGGCCCGGTGAGCCCCGAGCTGTCGATCTTCTACGGCGCCAACAACCTGATCCGCCAGAGCTACCTGACGCAGGCCGCCACCGACATCCAGTCGAACGCCTGCCCCGGCAATGCCCTGCCCGCGACGGCGGCCTCGCTGAGTTCGACCTCGCCGCTCGATTGCAGCCCCTCGACCGGCTTCCGCAGGGCGGCGCGCGCCAACGACCTGCGCAACTGGGTGCCGACCCGGCCGGTGCTGATGTGCGGCGGCGCCAACGATCCGACGGTGAACTTCCTCAGCACCCGCGCCACCGCGGGCTACTTCCGCGCCAAGGGCATGCCGGCCGCGGCGCTGACGGTGGTGGACCTGGAGGATTCGGGCACGACCGACGCCTACTCGGCGGCACGCGCCGGTTTTGCGCAGGCCAAGAGCACGCTGGCACAGAGCACCCCGGGAAGCGCGAGCGACAAGGCCCAGGCCGTCACCCTCGCATACCACGGCACGCTGGCGCCGCCGTTCTGCCTGGCTTCGGCCCGAGGCTTCTTCCAGGGCGTACTCGCCGCCGGGGGATAGGCCTCCCCCGGATCAGGCCGCCGCCGCCCGTTGGAGACGGTCTTTCACGCCTTCCCATTCGGGCGTGTCGGGCGGCGTCTCGACCCAGATCAGCTTGACGCCCTGTGCGTCGAACTCGCGCAGCACCGCGAACAGCTGGTAAGCGGTGGCCACGGCGTCGTCGGGCATGCGCCGCTGCAGCACGCGCTGTGAGCGGCAGCGTAACGGCGTGCGCGACCAGACAGCGATGTGCGCGGCACTGGCGCCCAGCACGTCGAGGCCGGCCTGCAGGCTCTTGGCGTCCATCAGCCGCAGCTTGGCATTCGGCGCGTAATGCGCTTCGAGGGTGCCCGAGGCGCGCGGGTCCGGGGTTTCGAGCAGTTCGCGGTCGCGCAGCTTTTCGCCGGCGGCGGCCTCGATCTGGGCCCGGGTGATCGCGCCGGGGCGCAGCAGCACGGGTGCGCCCCGGCTGCAGTCGACGATGGTGGATTCGATGCCGACCTCGCAGGCGCCGCCGTCGACGACCAGCAGCGCATCGCCGAACTCGTCGTGCACATGCTGCGCCGTGGTCGGGCTGACACGGCCGAAGCGGTTGGCGCTCGGCCCTGCGACGCCCGGCACGCCCTGCTCGGCGCAGGCTTCGAGCAGCGCCTGGGCCACGGGATGCGACGGGCAGCGCAGGCCGATGGTGTCCTGCCCGCCGGCCGCTGCGGCGCCCACGCCGGGCTGGCGCGTGACGATCAGCGTCAGCGGGCCGGGCCAGAAGGCCTGGATCAGCCGCTGGGCGAACAGCGGCAGCGGCTGGGCGAAGCGCGAGAGCGACTCGGTGCCCTTGATGCCGGCTGCGACGTGGACGATCAGCGGATGGTCGGCCGGCCGGCCCTTGGCCTTGAAGATCGCGGCCACGGCGGCGTCGCTGCTCGCGTCGGCGCCCAGCCCGTAGACGGTTTCGGTCGGGAACGCGACGAGCCCGCCGGCGCGCAGCACGCGCGTCGCCTCGGCAATGGCCGCTGGGGCTTGGCCGTCGAGGATCATGCGAGGCCGGACACGGAAATCGCCGGCAGGCCCAGCAAAGATGCGGCCTGCGAGGCGTTGGCGCGCACGCTCTCGAGCGTGGCGCCGGTGAGGGTCAGGTGGCCCATCTTGCGGCCCCGCCGCGGCTCGATCTTTCCGTAGAGGTGCAGGTGAACGCCCGGCAGCGCGAGCACTTCGCTCCAGCGCGGAGACACCGGCTTCTCGCTGCCCTCGGCGAACCACAGGTCGCCCAGCAGGTTCAGCATGATCGCGGGGCTGTGCTGGCGCGGCGCGGCCAGCGGCAGGCCGGCGAGCGTGCGCACCTGCAACTCGAACTGCGACACGTCGCAGGCTTCCATCGTGTAGTGGCCGCTGTTGTGCGGGCGCGGCGCCATTTCGTTGACCACCAGCGAGCCGTCGGCCAGCGCGAAGAACTCGACGCACAGCACGCCGACGTAGTCGAGGCCGTTCGCGATGCTCCTGGCCGAGTTGACCGCGCCCTGCGCCACCGTCTTCGGCATGTTCTGCGCATGCACCTCGGTCACGGCGAGGATGCCGTCGCGGTGCAGGTTGCGCTGCGGCGGGAAGTGCACGACCTGCCCGTCGCGACCGCGCGCGAGGATCACCGAACATTCGAATTCGAGCGGCAGCAGCTTTTCGAGCACGCAGGGCACGCAGCCCGTGGCCTGCCACGCATCGATCAGTTCGACGCGGGTGCTCACGCGTTGCTGGCCCTTGCCGTCGTAGCCGAGCCGCGCGGTTTTCAGGATGCCGGGCAGCAGGTGGTCTTCGGCAGCGGCGAGTTGCGCGGCCGTCTCGATGACGGCGTAGGGTGCGCAAGGCACGCCGCAGCGCGTGAAATGGGCCTTCTCGGCGATGCGGTCCTGCGCAACGGCAATGGCGGACGCGCCGGGCGACACCGGCCGCGCGACCGCCAGATGCTCCAGCGAGGACGCCGGCACGTTCTCGAACTCGGTCGTGACCGCGTCGGCCAGGCCGGCCAGGCGGGCCAGGCCGTCGACGTCGGCATAGTCGGTGTGGATGTGGTGATGGCTCACGCGGCCGGCGGGGCTGTCGGCGTCGGGGTCGAGCACCGCGGTGAAATAGCCCATGCGCTGGGCCGCGTGCGCGAACATGCGGCCGAGCTGGCCGCCGCCGAGCACGCCGAGCGTGGCGCCCGGGAGGATGGGCAGATCGCCGTTCTTGGTCACAGGGCACCTCCGCCTTGGGGCGAGAAAGGGGACACCGCGGGGGCTTCGCCGGCGGGAGCCGGCGGCAGCGTCATGGCTTCGGCGGCGGCGGTCTGGGCCGTGCGGAAGGCGTCGAGGCGCGCGCGCAGCGCCGGGTCGTTCACCGCCAGCATCGCCACCGCGAACAGCGCCGCATTGGCCGCACCGGCGTTGCCGATGGCAAAGGTGGCCACCGGCACGCCCTTGGGCATCTGCACGATGCTGTAGAGGGAATCGACACCTTGCAGGTGGCGGCTGGCCACCGGCACGCCGAGCACCGGCACCGTGGTCTTCGAGGCCAGCATGCCCGGCAGGTGGGCCGCGCCGCCCGCGCCCGCGATGATTGCGGCGAGCCCGCGCCCGGCGGCGCTTTCGGCGTAGGCGAACAGCGCATCGGGCATCCGGTGGGCCGAGACCACCTTCGCCTCGTGCCCGATTCCGAATTGCTGGAGAATCTCGACCGCGTTGCGCATCGTCTCCCAATCGGAGCTCGAGCCCATCACTACACCGACCTGAATGGTTTCGTTCATGGTTTCAATTTTACGTTTCACCCTCAGTTGGTTCCGATGATCGACATCACTCTCGAAAATTTCCAGGCCGAACTGATCGAAGGCTCCGTCGCCGCGCCGGTGCTGCTCGACATCTGGGCCGAATGGTGCGGGCCGTGCAAACAGCTCGGCCCGGTGCTCGAAAAGCTCGAGGTCGAATACGCCGGCCGCTTCACGCTGGCCAAGCTCGACGCCGACAAGGTGCCGCAGATTTCCTCGCAATTGTCGGAAATGTTCGGCGTGCGCAGCATCCCGTTCTGCGTGATGTTCAAGGACGGCCAGCCGGTCGACGGCTTCGTCGGCGCCATTCCGGCCGACAAGATCCGCGAGTTCCTCGACAAGCATGTGCCCGGGGCCGAAGAAGCCGAGGCCGCCTCCGAGGGCGCCGCCGCGCAGGAAGCGCTGGCCGAAGGCGACACGATGGGCGCGCTCGAGAAGCTGCAGCATGCGGTGGCCACCGACCCGGCCAACGACGACGCCCGCTTCGACTACATCAAGCTGCTGCTGCAGGAAGGCCGCGTCGACGACGCCAAGGTCGCCTTTGCCCCCGTGATCGCCAAGACCACGCTGGTGCGCCGCTTCGACGCGCTGCAGCGCTGGATGGATGCTATCGATTTCGCAGCACCACCTGCAGGCACAGCACCAGCGATCGCCGAATTCGACGCCAAGATCGCGGCCAACAAGCGCGACTTCGACGCCCGCTTCGGCCGCGCCCGCCTGCTCATGGCCGAACAGCGCTGGACCGATGCGATGGACGAGCTGCTCGACATCCTGATGCGCGACAAGACCTGGAGCGAGGACCTCGCCCGCAAGACCTACATTGCGATCCTCGACCTGATCGAGCCACCCAAGGTGAAGGTGGCCGACGGGCAGATTCCGCCGGACGACCCGGTGGTGGCCACGTACCGCCGCCGCCTCAGCAGCGTTGTGCTGAGTTGAAAGGCAGGCTGCGCACCTTGTGCGCAATCCAATGAAAAAGGCGACTCCAGGGTCGCTTTTTTTCCGGCATTGGCGAGCCGGGCGACGTCGAATACGATGGCGCCCGATTCAACTTGTTGCAAATTGAAAAAGGAAAGATCGGCCATGCGTTCCTTCGCCCGCCACATGGCGCTTCCCGTCCTTGCGACGGCCGCGCTGCTGACCACCTTGACCGGCTGCGGGAGCGGCATCAGCCTCGACGAACCGATCGAAGGGCCGGTGTGGCGCCTCGCGCAGCTGGGCGACGAGCCCATCGCGCCGGGCGGCGACGCGCAGATCCAGTTCGACCGCAGCAGCGGCCGCGTCAGCGGATCGGGCGGCTGCAACCGGGTGTCGGGCAGCTTCACCCGCAGCGGCATCACGCTGAAGATCGGCCAGTTGGCCTCGACGCGCATGGCCTGCCTCGACCCGGTGCGGGGCGCCAACGAAGCGCAGTTCATCTCGGCCCTGCAAAGCACCGCGAGCTATCGCCTCGCCGGGCCCAGCCGGCTCGCACTGCTCGATGCCAGCGGGCGGACGGTGGCGCTGCTGAATTCGGGGAGTCGCTGAGCTCCGGGAACTTCGGAGGCGGCCGCCGCCGGGCCGCCCCAATGCGGGCCGCGCCTCCCCTCGGGGGGTGGCGAATGACACGCAGCGAAGCGAAGTGAAAAGCCGGGGGGCCCTTGTCTTTCAGCCGGTCAGGCGTTCGAGCGCTTCGCGGTACTTCGCCGCGGTCTTCTCGATCACCTCGGCCGGCAGGCGCGGCGCCGGCGGCGTCTTGTCCCAGGGCTTGCCGTTGATCTTGGTGGCCTCGAGCCAGTCGCGCACGAACTGCTTGTCGTAGCTCGGCGGATTGGTGCCGGCGGCCAGCGCGGCCTCGTAGCCTTCCACGGGCCAGTAGCGCGAGCTGTCGGGCGTCAGCACTTCGTCCATCAGCACCAGCGTGCCGGCCTCGTCCAGGCCGAACTCGAACTTGGTGTCGGCAATGATCATTCCCTTGGCCAGGGCGATCTGCGCCGCGGTTTCGTAGATGGCGATGCTGGTCTCGCGGATCTGCTGCGCCAGCTTGGGGCCGACGATCTCGACCACGCGGTCGTAGCTGATGTTCTCGTCATGTTCGCCGGCCGCGGCCTTGGCGGCGGGCGTGAAGATCGGCAGCGGCAGCTTGCTCGCGTTGGTGAGCCCCTCGGGCAGCGGCACGCCGCAGACCGACCGGCTCTCCTGGTATTCCTTCCAGCCGCTGCCGGCCAGGTAGCCGCGCACCACCGCCTCGACCGGGATCGGCTTCAACCGCTTGACCAGCATCGAGCGGCGGGTGACCTGCGGCACTTCCTCGGCCGTGACCGCGCTCTCGGGCGCATCGCCGGTCAGGTGGTTGGGGCAGAGCTGGCCGAGCCGGTCGAACCACCACAGCGCCATCTGCGTGAGGATCTCGCCCTTGCCGGGAATCGGCTCGCCCATGATCACGTCGAAGGCGCTGAGCCGGTCGCTCGCGACCATCAGGATGCGGTCCTCGCCGACGGCGTAGTTGTCGCGCACCTTGCCGCGCGCAAGCAAAGGCAGGCTCTGGATGGAGGAGGTGTGGACGGTGGTCATGGAACAGGTGCTCGGGGAAACGGAGTGACGTGGAAAACGGATTGTGCGCGCAGAAAAAAGCCACCGCGAACGGTGGCCTTCGAATCGCAGGGAAGTTTTAGACGACTTCCTGCGCCAGTTCGCCCTTGGCGTATTTCGCGGCAACGACTTGCAGCGTGTCGCCCTTGATCTTCGGGCCCTGGCCTTCGCAGCCGAACTCGATGTAGCGCTGCTTGCAGATCAGCTTGGCGGCTTCGCGCGCCGGCTTGAGCCATTCGCGGGCATCGAACTTCTCGGGGTTCTCGGCCAGGAACTTGCGCACCGCACCGGTCATGGCCAGGCGGATGTCGGTGTCGATGTTGATCTTGCGCACGCCGTGCTTGATGGCTTCCTGGATTTCCTTGACGGGCACGCCATAGGTTTCCTTCATGTTGCCGCCGTACTGGCGAATGATGGCCAGCAGCTCCTGCGGCACGCTCGACGAGCCGTGCATCACGAGGTGGGTGTTGGGAATGCGGCGGTGGATTTCCTTGATGCGGTCGATCGCCAGGATGTCGCCGGTGGGCTCGCGCGTGAACTTGTAGGCGCCGTGGCTGGTGCCGATGGCAATGGCCAGCGCATCGATCTGGGTGCGCTTGACGAAATCGGCGGCCTGCTCGGGGTCGGTCAGCAGTTGTTCGCGCGTCATGGTGTCGTCGGTGCCGTGGCCGTCTTCCTTGTCGCCCTTCATGGTTTCGAGCGAACCGAGGCAGCCGAGCTCGCCTTCGACGGTCACGCCCAGGCGGTGGGCCATGTCCGACACCTTCTTGGTGACGTCCACGTTGTAGTCGTAGCTGGCGATGGTCTTGCCGTCGGCCTCGAGCGAACCGTCCATCATGACCGAGCTGAAGCCCAGGTCGATGGCGCCCTTGCAGACGTCGGGGTTCTGGCCGTGGTCCTGGTGCATCACCAGCGGGATCGACGGGTAGGCCTCGATGGCGGCCGAGATCAGGTGCTTGATGAAGGCTTCACCGGCGTATTTGCGGGCACCTGCGCTGGCTTGCAGGATGACGGGGGCGCCGGTTTCCTTGGCGGCCTCCATCACGGCCTGGACCTGTTCGAGATTGTTGACGTTGAAGGCCGGGATGCCGTAGCCATTGGCTGCGGCGTGGTCCAGCAGTTCGCGCATCGAGACGAGTGCCATGGGAAATACCTCGCGGGAAATAGGGAAAGAAGAAGGCGGAAAGACGAGAGAAAACTACCGCAATTCTACCGAGCCCCCTTGTGGGACAGGACTGACGCCAACCCGGGGAAGTCCATGGCCGGCGGCAGCATCGGACCGCCCGGACACAGGGACAAGGCCTCAGATCGGCAGCTGCGTGGTCGAGAGCACCTGCTTGAGCACCACGAAGGTCCGGATCTGCCGCACCCCCGGCAGGTACAGCAGCTGTTCCGCGTGCAGGCGGTTGAAGCTGTCGTTGTCGCGGGTGCGCACGAGCATGAAGTAGTCGAACTCGCCCGAGACCACATGGCATTCGAGGCAGCCCGACACCTTCTGCGCGGCTTTCTCGAAGTCGGCGAAGGAGTCGGGCGTGGAGCGGTCGAGCACCACGCCGATCATCACCAGCATGCCGACCTCCAGCGCGTGCGGGTCGAGCAGCGCCACGATGCCCTTGACGAACCCGGCCTCCTTGAGCCGCTCGACGCGGCGCAGGCAGGCGGGCGCGCTGAGGTTCACCTTGGCGGCCAGTGCCACGTTCGACACCGAGGCGTCGCGCTGGAGGGCGCGAAGGATGGCACGGTCGGTGCGATCGAGCTCCGGGGCACTGCGCAACTTTGTTGTGCTCATAACTGATTATTCGAACCGAAAAATCTCTCTTCGTCCATCTTGCCTTCTTTTTCCCAAAAATCCATTCGAACTTTGCAAGCACGTTTCGCGCCCTTCTTCCTACGATCGAAGCCTTCAACTCCCTGGAGCAGCGTCGATGAACCTGAAGAAATTCCCCCGCCACGCCCTGACCTTCGGCCCCACGCCGATCCACCCGTTGAAGCGCCTCAGCGCGCACCTGGGCGACAAGGTCGCGCTCTACGCCAAGCGCGAGGACTGCAACAGCGGCCTCGCCTTCGGCGGCAACAAGACCCGCAAGCTCGAGTACCTGATCCCCGAAGCGCTCGAAGGCGGCTACGACACGCTGGTGTCGATCGGCGGCATCCAGTCGAACCAGACGCGCCAGGTGGCTGCCGTGGCCGCGCACCTGGGCCTCAAGTGCGTGCTGGTGCAGGAGAACTGGGTCAACTACTCCGACGCCGTGTACGACCGGGTCGGCAACATCGAGATGTCGCGCATCCTCGGTGCCGACGTGCGGCTCGACGCCGCGGGCTTCGACATCGGCATCCGCAAGAGCTGGGAAGAAGCGATGGCCGACGTGCGCAAGGCCGGCGGCAAGCCCTTTCCGATTCCGGCCGGCTGCTCCGAGCATCCTCGCGGCGGCCTGGGCTTCGTGGGCTTTGCCGAGGAAGTGCGGCAGCAGGAGGCCGAGCTGGGCTTCAAGTTCGACTACATCGTGACCTGCTCGGTCACCGGCAGCACGCAGGCCGGCATGGTGGTGGGCTTCGCGGCCGACGGCCGGGCCGACCGCGTGATCGGCATCGACGCCTCGGCCAAGCCGCAGCAGACCTTCGAGCAGATCGTGCGCATCGCGAAAGGCACGGCCGAGCTGGTCGAGCTGGGCCGCGACATCACCGAGAAGGACGTGGTGCTCGACCGCCGTTTCGGCGGACCCGAATACGGGCTGCCGAACGAAGGCACGCTGGAGGCGATTCGCCTCTGTGCGCGCTTCGAAGGCATGCTGACCGACCCTGTGTACGAGGGCAAGTCGATGCACGGGATGATCGAGAAGGTGCGGCTGGGCGAATTCCCGGCCGGGTCGAAGGTGCTCTATGCGCACCTGGGCGGCGTGCCCGCCCTCAACGCCTACAGCTTCTTATTCCGCAACGGCTGATTCCAGGAACACCGCGGAACCGGCTTTGCCGGGCCGCCGGTGTTGCCCCCGGCGAGGGGGTTGGCGTAGCGACACGAAGTGCAGTGCGCGAAGACTGGGGGTGTGCCTAGCTGGCGCGGCAGATCTTGAGCATGTTGGTGCCGCCAGGGGCACCCATCGGCTCGCCGCAGGTGATGGCGTACACATCGCCGCTCTGCACGATGCCGCGCTTCTTCAGGTGGGCTTCCGCCTGCATCAGCGCGGTGTCGCGGTCGCTTTCCGAATCCATCAGCAGCGGGCGCACGTTGCGGTAGAGCGCCAGCTTGCGCTGCGTGGCCAGGCGCGAGGTCAAGGCATACATCGGGATGTGGGCGCGGTGGCGGCTCATCCACAGGATCGTGGAGCCCGACTCGGTCAGCGCCACGATGGCCTTGGCGCCCAGGTGGTGCGCGGTGAACAGCGCGCCCATGGCGATCGACTGGTCGATGCGGCTGTAGGTCTTGCCGCTGAAGTCGGCGTCGAGCGTCTTGTCCTCGGCCGCTTCGGCGGCTTCGCAGATGCGGCTCATCTCCTGCACGGTCTCGAGCGGGTAGCGGCCCGAGGCGGTTTCGGCCGAGAGCATCACGGCGTCGGTGCCGTCGAGCACGGCGTTGGCCACGTCGCTGACCTCGGCGCGCGTGGGCACGGGGTTGGTGATCATCGACTCCATCATCTGGGTCGCGGTGATCACCACCTTGTCCATGTCGCGCGCCATGCGGATCATCTTCTTCTGCAGCGCAGGCACGGCGGCATTGCCGACCTCGACCGCGAGGTCGCCGCGGGCGACCATGATGCCGTCGCTGGCACGCAGGATTTCTTCCAGCTTCGGAATGGCTTCGGCGCGCTCGATCTTCGCGATCATGCCGGGCTTGTGGCCGAATTCGGCGGCCGCCACGTTGCACAGCTGGCGCGCCATTTCCATGTCGGTGGCGTTCTTGGGGAAGCTCACCGCCACGTAGTCGGCCTGGAAGCTCATCGCGGTCTTGATGTCTTCCATGTCCTTGGCCGTCAACGCGGGGGCGGTGAGGCCGCCGCCCTGCTTGTTGATGCCCTTGTTGTTCGAGAGCTCGCCGCCGAGCTTGACGGTGGTGTGCACCGCCTCGCCCCTGACCGCATCGACCGTCAGCACGATCAGGCCGTCGTTCAGCAGCAGCTTGTCGCCGGGCTTCACGTCGCGCGGCAGGTCCTTGTAGTCGAGGCCCACGGCATCGACGTCGCCGGGCTCGGTGCGCGAGGCGTCGAGCACGAACTTGGCGCCCGCTTCCAGCAGCACCTTGCCCTGCGCGAACCTGCCGACGCGGATCTTCGGACCCTGCAGGTCGGCCATGATGGCCACTTCGCGGCCGGCCTTGCGGGCGGCTTCACGCACCATGGCGGCGCGGTCGATGTGGTCCTGCGCGGTGCCGTGGCTGAAGTTGAGCCGCACCACGCTGACCTTGGCCAGGATCATCTTTTCCAGCAGTTCCGGCGTGTTGGACGCCGGACCGAGCGTGGCAACGATCTTGGTGGCGTGGCGGGGGATGCGGTCCGTGCTCATGAAGGTAGTCTCCGTTTTGTATTCGCTACTGTATACACTTTGTGTGTCTGACGGAAGTCACTCCATGAGATTTCACCGCCGCCGGGCTCAGCCCGCCGCGCGCCTGGCCAGGATTTCGAACGCCGGCAGGGTCTTGCCTTCCAGCACTTCGAGGAAGGCGCCGCCGCCGGTCGAGATGTAGCCGACCTGCTTTTCGATGCCGTACTTGGCAATGGCCGCGAGCGTGTCGCCGCCGCCGGCGATCGAGAAGGCGCTGCTTTCCGCAATCGCCTGCGCGATGGCCCGGGTGCCGCCCGCGAAGGCGTCGAACTCGAACACGCCCACCGGGCCGTTCCAGACGATGGTGCCGGCTTCGCGCAGCTGGGCGGCCAGGATCGCGGCGGTCTTGGGGCCGATGTCGAGGATCAGGTCGTCGTCGGCCACGTCGTTGGCCGCCTTGACGGTGGCGGCCGCATCGGCCGCGAAGGTCTTGGCCGTGACCACGTCCACCGGGATCGGCACGTCGGCGCCGCGGGCGCGCATGGCCTCGATCACCGCCTTGGCCTGGTCGACCAGGTCGGGCTCGGCCAGCGACTTGCCGATCTTCAGGCCGGCGGCCAGCATGAAGGTGTTGGCGATGCCGCCGCCGACGATCAGCTGGTCGACATTGGCCGACAGGCTCTTGAGGATGGTGAGCTTGGTGCTGACCTTGGAACCGGCCACGATGGCCACCAGCGGGCGCTTGGGCTGGGCCAGCGCCTTGGTGATGGCGTCGATCTCGGCCGCGAGCAGCGGGCCAGCCGCGGCAATCTTGGCAAATTGCGCGATGCCGTAGGTGGTGGCTTCGGCGCGGTGGGCGGTGCCGAAGGCGTCGTTCACGTAGATGTCGGTGAGCGCGGCAAGCTTGCGGGCCAGCGCCTCGTCGTTCTTCTTCTCGCCCTTGTTGACGCGGCAGTTCTCGAGCAGCACGACCTGGCCGGGCTTGACGTCGACGCCGTCGACCCAGTTGGCCACCAGCGGCACATCGCGGCCCAGCAGTTCGCCGAGACGCTTGGCCACGGGGGCGAGCGAGTCTTCAGGCTTGAACTCGCCCTCGGTCGGGCGGCCCAGGTGCGAGGTGACCATCACGGCCGCGCCGGCGTCGAGCGCCAGCTGGATGCAGGGCACCGAAGCGCGGATGCGCGTGTCTTCGGTGATGTGGCCGGCGTCGTCCTGCGGCACGTTGAGGTCGGCGCGGATGAAGACGCGCTGGCCGGCGGCCTTGCCCTGCGCGCAGAGGTCGGTGAATCGAATGACGTTCATGGATCTGGAGGTGGTGGAAGACAAGTCGCCTTGCATTGTAGGTTTCGCCCCGCGGCCGCTCCGAGCGCCTCTTGCGGCTTCCCGATGCTTTTCAGGCCTTCGGCTGCGACTTCGCGAAGCGCTCGAGGACCTCGACGAAGCTCGCGGCGGCTGGCGACAGGGTGCGCCGGGCCGCGCTGTAGACGCACACCTCGCGGTGGAAGTCGGGCGATTCGAGCCGCACCATCTGCAGCCCGTGGGCGCGCACCAGCGGCCCCGAGTAGGTCGGGCACACGGTGAGCCCCAGCCCCGAGGCCACCATGCCGAGCGCGGTGGTCATGTACGACACCTCCTGGGTGCCGGGGCGCAGCATGTAGTCGCGCTCGGCCGGGGCCAACTCGGGCAGCACGCGCTGGCGGAAATCGCGCGTGGGCGCAATGAAGGTGTAGGGGCCGAGCTCGCTCCAGCGCACCTTGCGGCGCTTCGCGAAGGCGTGATCGGGCGGGCAGATCAGCCAGTGGCGGTCGCGCAGCAGCGTGCGGCGGTCGATGGCGCCGTCGACCGCCACGTCCTGCCCCACCGCCAGCTCCACGTCGCCGGCCATCACGCCGGCGAGCAGGTGCTCGGGCAGGGTGTCGGCCAGGCGCACGTCGACATCGGGATAGGCCGCGCGGTAGACCGCGATCACGCGCGGCATCAGCGTGCAGGCCATGAGCTGCGGCGCTGCAAGACGTAGCAAGCCTTTCTTCTTGTCACGCAGATCGGTCACGCCGGCCACCGCGCTCGCGAGGTCGCCGAGCAGGCGGTGCACCGACGGCAGGAACTCGCGCCCCGCTTCCGACAGCTGCACGCGCCGCGTATGCCGATCGAGCAGTTGCACGCCCATCTCGCGCTCGAGTTCGCGCACCAGCACGCTGAGCGCCGACTGCGTGAGGTGCAGCTGCTGCGCCGCCGCGGTGAAGCTGCCGGCTTCGGCGACGGCGGCAAAGGCGCGCAGCTGGCGCAGGGTCAGATTCATACGTTTCTTTCATCAATCAATGAATTAATTTCGATTGCATCATAAGACGCGGCGTCGCCCAATCACGGCTCACCGGAGACACGCATGCCGACGACTGCCCACACGGCCCCACCACCCGCGCCACCTGTCCGGGGGCTGCACCATTTCGCCTGGCGCTGCCGCGACAGCGAAGAGACCCGCCGCTTCTACGAAGACCTGCTGGGCCTGCCGCTCGCCCACGTCATCAAGAGCGACCACGTGCCCAGCACGGGCGAGTACTGCCCCTATGTGCACATCTTTTTCCAGATGCGCGATGGCTCGTACATCGCCTTCTTCGACCTGGGCGACGACATCGCCGCGCTGCCTTCGCCGAACACGCCCGCGTGGGTGAACCACATCGCGCTGCGGGTCGACTCCGTGGCCGACCTGCTCGCCGCCAAGGCACGGCTCGAAGGCGCGGGCATCGAGGTGCTGGGCGTGACCGACCACCACATCATCGGGTCGATCTATTTCTTCGACCCCAACGGCATCCGCGTGGAGCTGACCACGCCGACCGTGCCGCAGGCCGAGATGGATGCGCATGCGCTGCGCGCCCGCGCGGACCTCGATGCGTGGACCGTGCGCAAGGCCGAGCGTCGTGCAGCGAGAGGTGCATCGAATGGCTGAACTGCAACTCGCCGTCATCGACGTGAAACCCGGCGCGGCGATGGAAAGCCAATCGGGCCTGCAGATGCTGCGCCCGCGCATCTACGGCGCCTTTCGCGCGCCGCCGGGGCCGAAAAGGATCGCGGCCATCGTGATGCATCCGACCAGCAACTTCATGGGCCACTACCTGATCGGCCCGCTGGCCGAGCGCGGCATCTGCTGCATGGGGCTGAACTCGCGCTTCGTGGGCAACGACACGGTGCTGCTGATGGAGCGCGCCATTCAAGACCTGGGCGCCGGCGTGCAGCACCTGCGCGCGGCCGGCTACGAGAAGGTGTTTCTCGTCGGCAACTCAGGCGGCGCCGCGCTCGCGAGCTTCTACCAGGCACAGGCCGAGCAGCTCACGGCCACGCACCTGCCCGACGGCGACCCCACGCACCTGCACCCGGGCGACCTGCCGCCGGTGGACGGCATCGCGTTGTGCGCCGCGCACCTGGGCCGTTCGCGGCTGATGCGCGACTGGATCGATCCTTCGGTCACCGACGAGCACGATCCTCTCTCGGTCGACCCCGCACTCGACATGTACGACCCGCGCCGCCGCGTGCCCTACGACAGCGACTTTCTCGCGCGCTTCGGCGCGGCGCAGAAGGCGCGGCTGGACCGCATCGAGCAATGGGCCGTCGACCGGCTCGCGCTCCTGCGCAGCACGCCGGGTGCGCCGCGCGACCAGACCTTCATCGTCTACCGCACGCACGCCGATCCGCGCTGCGTGGACCTCTCGCTCGATGCCAACGACCGCCTGCCGGGCAGCGTGTGGGGCGATCCGCGGCAGGTCAACTACGCGGCCAATGCGATGGGGCGCACCACCTCGCTGACCGCATTTCTCTCGCAATGGTCATCGCGCTCGCAGGCCGACGGACCGAGCAACCTCGCGCGCACCACCGTGCCGAAGCTGCTGCTGACCTACACGGGCGATGCGTCGACCTTTCCGAGCACGCGCGATGCGTGGATGGCCGCCGGCGGCGCGCGCATCCGCAATGTCGACATCGTGGGCGGCAACCACTACCTCGCGGGGCAGCCCGCGCTGATTCCCAAGGCGGCGGATGCGATCGCCGAGTTCGCCCACGCGCTGTAGAAGAGACATGGAAACCTTTGCATTCGCACCGGCCTACGAGCTGCCGGTCTGGCCGTTCACGCCACCGCCCGAGCTGGGCAGCACGAAGACCGTCCGCCACCCCATCGTGATCGTTGGCGCGGGCCCCTCCGGGCTCACGCTGGCCTGCGACCTGGCACGACGGGGCGTGCGCGCGGTGCTGCTCGACGAGGACGACACCGTCGGCGTGCGCGGCGCGTCGTCGCGCGGCATCTGCTACGCGCAGAAGAGCCTGGAGATCTTCGAGCGCCTGGGCATCTGCGAGCGCATCGCGGCCAAGGGCATCACCTGGTCGTTCGGGCGCACCTTCTCGGGCGCGCAGGAGGTCTACAACTTCAACCTGCAGGCGGACAGCGTCTCGAAGCAGCCGCCGTTCATCAACCTGCAGCAGTTCTACGTCGAGTGGTTCCTGGTCGAACGCATCCTCGAACTCGGGCGCACCGACATGCGCTGGAAGAGCCGCGTCACCCGCGTCGAGCCTTTGAGCGATGGCGTGCGCATCGAGGTCGAGACACCCGCGGGCCGCTACACGATGGAAGCCGACCGCCTGATCGACGCCACGGGGGCCAACAGCCCGATCCGCACGCAGCTCGGCATCGAAGCGCATGCGTCGCGCAGCACCGACCGCTGGTGCATCAGCGACGTGCGGTTCAGCAAGCCGCTGCCGGCCGAGCGCTGGACCTGGGTCGACGCGCCCTTCAACGAAGGCCGCGGCGTCTGGCAGCACCTGATGGCCGACGGCGTGTGGCGCATCGACTACCAGATGCCCGAGGATTGCGACACGGCCCGCATCAGCCAGCCCGAGGTGGCGGGCGCGCGGCTGCGCGCGCAGCTCGGGCCGGACGTGGCGTTCGAGTTCGTCTGGATCGGCCCGTACGGCTACCGCGATCACCTGCTCGACAGCTTCCGCCATGGCCATGTGTTCTTCATCGGCGACGCCGCGCACGTGGTGAGCCCCTTCGGCGCGCGCGGCGGCAACAGCGGCATCCAGGATGCGGCGAACCTCGGCTGGAAGCTGGCGCTGGTCGCGCAGGGCCAGGCAGGCGATGCGCTGCTCGACAGCTACGACGCCGAACGCCAGCCGGCGGCGAAGCAGAACCTGCAGGTGACGAGCCGCTCGGCGCGCTTTCTCGCCCCGCGCTCGCCGGCCGAGCACACGCTGCGCCGTGCGGTGGTGGCGCTGGCGGCGTGCCATCCGTTTGCGCGGGCGCTGGTGAACACCGGCCGCATGTCGGTCGCCAACGACTACCCGGCCGCGCCGCAACTGCCCGAGGGCGGACGCTCGGTACAAAACCTGCCGCTGCGCTGGGCCGATGGCCGCGAGACCACGCTGATGCAGTTGCTGGCCGACGGCACGCGGTGCATCGGCCTGTGGTGGGCGCCGGCACGCGCCGAAGCGAAGGCGGCGGTGGACGCAACGGTATCGCTGCCGTTGCGCCTGCTGGCCATCGGCGGCGACAGCGGCCTGCCGACGCTGCAAGCCGACGAGAAGCTCGCGCGCCACCTCGGCATCCACGATGCGGGCGGCTTCGTCCTCGTCCGCCCCGACGCCTACCGCGCCGCAACGCTGCCGCACGCCACGCCCGCAGCCATCGCCACCGCATTGCGCACGGCCCTCGCCCACGACACCACCCCATGATCACCGAGCCCCGCATCCCCGACCCCGACGGCTTCTACGCCGCGCTGCTCGCCGCCCACGAGGGCCTGAGCGAAGCGCAAAGCGCCGACCTCAACGCCCGCCTGGTGCTGCTGCTGGCCAACCAGTGCGGCGACCAGGCCGTGCTGCTCGCCTGCATCCGCGCGGCCACCGAAGACCCCACGACAACCCGAACCCCATGAACGCCACCGTCTCCTTCGCCTCCGCCTCCGACATGCGCGCGCAGAAGCCGCAGCTGCGCGAGCTCGCGCCCGACGTCTACGGCTACATCAGCGACTTCGATCCCAACTGCGGCTTCGTGGTCGGCGACGAGCAGGTGGTGCTGATCGACACGCGCCCCACGCCGCGCATGGCGCGCGACTTTCTCGCGGCCATCCGCACGGTGACCGACAAGCCGGTCAAGACCATCGTGCTCACGCACTACCACGCGGTGCGCGTGCTGGGTGCCAGCGCCTTCGACGAGGTCGAGGCCATCGTCGCGAGCAACGGCACGCTCGACTGGATCCGCACGCGCGGCCAGGCCGATTTCGATTCGGAGGTCGGGCGTTTTCCGCGCCTCTTCGCGGGCGTGGAAGAGATTCCCGGCCTGACCTTCCCCACGGTGAGCTTCGAGCGCGAGATGAGCCTCTGGCCCGGCGGCGGCCGCGAGCTTCGCCTGATGGCGCTGGGCCGCGGCCATTCGAGCGGCGACACGGTCGCGTGGCTGCCCGACTGCGGCGTGCTGTTCTCGGGCGACGTGGTGGAGAACCATTGCGGCGTCTACGCGGGCGATGCCTACATCGGCGACTGGGCCGGCACGCTCGACGCGGTGCTGGCGCTGAAGCCGCGCGTGCTGGTGCCCGGCCGCGGCGCCGTGCTGCAGGACGAAGCGGCCTGTGCCGAGGCCATCGGCCTCACCCAGGCCTTTCTCTCGACGCTGCTCGACAGCGTGCGCGCCGGCATCGCCGCCGGCGAAACCCTGCGCGGCTGTTTCGCACGCGCCGAAGCGGCGATGACGCCGCGCTTCGGCACCTGGCCCGTGTTCCAGCACGTGCTGCCCTTCGACGTATCGCGGGCCTACGACGAGCTGCGCGGCATCGAGCACCCCGTGGTGTGGACGGCCGAGCGCGACCGCGCGCTTTGGCAGACGCTGCGCAGAGATTGACCCGCTACCGATTTCGAAACAAGCAACGGAGACACAAGACGATGAAACGATTCCTTCCCCTGCTGGCCGCGGCCCTCGCGCTGGCCACCGCCTCCTTCGCCTCCGCGCAGCAGGCCGCCTACCCGAGCCAGCCCGTCAAATGGATCGTGCCCTACGTGGCCGGCGGCGGCACCGACAACCTCGCGCGCTCGCTGGCCGAGGCGATGCAGCCCTCGCTCGGACAACCGCTGATCATCGACAACCGCCCCGGTGCGTCGACCAACATCGGCGTGTCGGTGCTGATGCAGGCCAGGCCCGACGGCTACACGATCATGCAGGCCGAGAACGCGGCGCTGCTCTTCAACGAGCACATGTTCGCCAGGCTGCCCTACAAGCCGGCGAGCGACTTCACCTACATCGGTGCCATCGGCCGCTTTCCGGTGGCGCTGGTCGTGCACCCGGACTTTCCCGCGAAGAACGTGGCCGAGTTCGTGCGCTACGTGAAGGCCAACCCCGAGAAGGTGAGCTACGCCTCGCCGGGCAACGGCTCGCCGCACCACATGGCGATGGAACTGTTCAAGCAGAAGGCCGGGCTCAGCATCACGCACGTGCCCTACAAGGGCGCCGCGCCCGCGATGACCGATGTGATGGGCGGCCAGGTGCCGACGATGATGCTCGACCTCGCTTCGGGCCTGCCGATCATCAAGGCGGGCAAGGTGCGCGTGCTGGCGATTGCCTTGCCGCAGCGTGCCGGCGCCCTGCCCGAGGTGCCCACGTTCGTCGAAGCCGGCTTCAGCGACGTCAACGCCTATGCCTTCCACGGCCTGATCGGCCCGGCCGGCATGCCGCCCGAGGCGGTCGCGCGGATCAACGGCGAGCTGCACAAGGCGATGAAGGCGCCGAAGGTGGTGAAGCTGTTCTCGGAGTTCGGCTTCGAGGCGCTGCCGGGAACGCCGCAGGAGTTCTACAAGCTTTCGCGGGCCGAAAGCGATCGGTGGGGCAAGATCATTCAAGCCGCCGGTGTAAAGCTGGACTGACAAGGCCCCCTTGGGGCCGCCCTGCGGCGGCCGTCCGCTACCAGCCCAGGCCGAGGTGCAGGGGCAGGTACACCGCCATGCCCGCGAGCATCGTGCCGAGCACGCCGCGCCGCCAGTAGAAGTACGCCGCGCCGACGACCGCCGCATACAGGCGGGCGTCGTGCAGCGTGGTGATCAGATGGCCCTGCGACATCACGATCTCGGGCGCGATCACGCCCGCGAGGGCGGCGGCCGGCGCGTAGTGCAGGGCGCGGTGCGCCCACTCCGGCAGGCCCCAGGGCCGGTCGAGGATGAAGAAGAAGCAGCGCGTGAGCACGGTGACCGCGGCCAGTCCGACGATCACGCCCATCGTCCACAGGTCGGTGCCAATCATTGGGCGGCCTCCCCCAGACTCCGCGCACTGCGTGTCGCTTCGCCTCCCCCCTCCAAGCGGAGGGGGCGAGCGCCTCCGGGCGGCCGAGCGGCGCTCACTTATCGTCCTCCGCATCCGGGTCGAGCCCGAACTGCTTCTCGAGCCAGAAGCACAGCAGCACGGCGACGCCGATGGCGACGACGATGTTGAGCTTGAGCGGCAGCGCATAGGCCGCCACCGCCGTCGCGCCGGCGATCAGCGCGGCGAGGATGCGCAGGCGCGTGGTCGCCATCGAGCAGACGATCGCCACCAGGCTCAGCACGCCCGCGAAGCCCAGGCCCCAGGTCTGCGGAATGAAGTTGGCCAGTGCGACGCCCAGCAGGCTCATGCCCATCCATGCGCACCAGGTCACGCAGTAGTTGCCGGTGAGGTAGGCCTCCTGCGATTCCTCTTCGGCGATGGTCAGCGGCGGCTTCGGATACTTCCGGGTGAACAGCGCATAGCTCATGTCCGCCGTGAGATAGCCGTGCAGCATGCGGCGCCAGCGCGGCATGTGCATGAGGTAGGGCCGCAGGTGCAGGCTGAACACCACGAAGCGCAGGTTGACGCAGAAGCCCGTCGCCAGGATCACCCAGGCCGGCGCACCCGCGAACAGCAGCGGAATGGCCGCGAGCTGCGAGCTGCCCGCGTAGACCAGCAGGGTCATCGCCACCGCCTCGACCACGCTCATGTTCGACTTGACCATGGCCACGCCGGTCATCAGCCCCCAGGCGCCGATGCCCATCGCCACCGGCGACATGTCGCGCGCGCCGATGCGGAATTCGGGGCGGCGGCGGATGGCTGCGGAAAGAAACATCAGCCGAACACCTGCCCGGGCTTCAGGTCGAAGCCGCGCAGGAAGTCGGCCACGGCCAGGCGCTTGCCGCCCGGACGCTGGAGTTCGGTGAACATCACGATCGAATCCCGGGCAGCCACCGCGATGCCGGTGTCGGTGACGGCCAGGACCGTGCCGGGAGCCGCCGACACCTGGGCAGGCACCGCATGCGCGGCCCAGAGCTTGATGGTTTCGCCGTCGAGCGGGCTGTTGGCGCCCGGGAAGGGATCGAAGGCCCGCACGCGCCGGACGATGGCATCGGCAGGCTGGGTCCAGTCGATCTGGGCTTCGTGCTTCTCGACCTTGTTGGCGTAGGTGACGCCTTCGGCGGGCTGCGGCGTGCGGATCAGGTGGCCGATGTTTGCCAGGGCCTCGACGATCATCCGGCCGCCCAGCGCGGCTAGGCGGTCGTGCAGGCGGGCGGTGTTGTCGGTGCCGGTCTCGACGGCTTCGCGCAGCAGCATGTCCCCGGTGTCCAGGCCGGCGTCCATCTGCATGATGGTGATGCCGGTCTGCGCGTCGCCGGCCTCGATGGCGCGGTGGATCGGCGCCGCCCCGCGCCAGCGCGGCAGCAGGCTGGCGTGGATGTTGAGGCAGCCGTGCTCCGGCAGGTCGAGCACCCACTGCGGCAGGATCAGCCCATAGGCGGCGACCACCATCACGTCGGGCCGGGCTTCCAGCAGGGCATCGCGCCCGGCAGCGGCTTCGTCCGGGTACTTGCCGTCGAGCCGCAGGCTGCGCGGCTGCGCCACCGGCCAGCCGTTGGCGACCGCGCATTGCTTGACGGGGGAAGCCTGCAGCTTCATGCCGCGGCCCGCAGGCCGGTCGGGCTGGCTCAGCACCAGCACGATGTCATGGCCGGCCGCGGCGATGGCCTCCAGGGCGACGCGCGCGAACTCGGGCGTGCCCGCAAAAGCGACCTTCAGCCGGTTCAATCCCGGATCCGATCGAGTGCGAGGTCATCCCCCGTGTGATAGCGCCGGACCACGCCGGTGGGATCGATGTAGATGGAGAGCAGGCGGCGCTCGTTGACGGCCTTGTAGCGCCAGGTCCAGACCGCGCCGTCGAAGGAGCTGACGCGGGTGATTTCGTAAGGCCGGCCGTAGAAGGCCACGACGTCGTTCTGGCGCCACTGGTCGACCTTGATGTCGTGGCCGAAGCGCGCTTCGTTGAGCACCTGGGTCACCGAGATCACCTTGCCCGCCGCGTCCACGTCGATGTCGGTGACCTCGAAGCCGGCCGGCATGCGCGAGTACTGGAGCCGCTCGCCGCCGTTATTGAGCGGGTAGCGGCCTGTGGGCGCACCCAGGCGCTGCAGGGTTTCGGCGGCCGTGGTGCCGGGCTGGACCCGGGTGGGTTCGTTCGCGCAGCCCGCAAGCCCGAGGCCGGCGGCAGCGAGAACTCCGAGCGCGGCCAGGATGCCGAAGAAGCTGCGCTTCATGCTCAGGCGCGGCCTTCCCGCATCTCTTCGCGTTGTTGCTTGAGCAGCTTGCTCTTGATACGGTTGCGCTTGAGGGGGGAGAGGTATTCGACGAACACCTTGCCGAGCAGGTGGTCGAGTTCGTGCTGGATGCACACGGCCAGCAGGCCATCGGTCTCGATGGTGCGCATTTCGCCGTTCTCGTCCAGGGCCTGGACCTTGACCGAGGTCGAACGCATCACGCCGTCGTAGATGCCCGGCACCGAGAGGCAGCCCTCCTCGTTGAGCACCTTTTCGTCGCTCGCCCAGGTGATTTCGGGGTTGATGAGCACGATCGGCTGGTTGCGCTCCTCGGACACGTCGATGACGACGAGCCGCTCGTGCACGTCGACCTGGGTGGCGGCCAGGCCGATGCCGTTGGCGTCGTACATGGTCTCCAGCATGTCGGCCACCAGGGCCTTGATGCGCGCGTCGACGCCCTGCACCGGCTTGGCCACCGTGTGCAGACGCTTGTCCGGGTAACTCAGAATGATTCGTTTGGCCATGAAATCGGGGGGAAGTTGTGGCTATTTTCGCCAATTCCGCGACGCGACGCGGCCTGCGGGCCCGAAAACGTTGCCCTCCCAAGGGCTTCGGGCGCAGAATTCGTAGCAAATTGTGAGATTCGTATGCGCAGCGATACGTCGCGCGCTCACCATCCAGACATGAAAAAGCTCAGATCCATCGAACGCCAGCGCCCAAATCTCCTCGCCACGCTGACCGCCCTTGCGGTGATCGGCAGTTGCGGCGCCACGACGGCCTGGGCCCAGAACTACCCCGTCACGCCCGAGCAGCGCGCCACGGCCCAGCAGACCGCCCAGACGGGCGTCCCGCTGAGCGAGCTCGCGCCCAAGGCGCCGGACGAGTACACGGTCAAGCCCGGCGACACGCTCTGGGCCATTTCGCGCCTCTACCTGCTGCGCCCCTGGCGCTGGCCGGAGCTGTGGGGCATGAACATCAACGAGATCGCGAACCCCCACCGCATCTACCCCGGCCAGGTCCTCTACCTGGACAAGACCGGCGGCCGGGCGCGCCTGACCACCCGCCGCGGCGGGTTCGGCGGCGAGGGCGGCACCATCAAGCTGTCGCCGCGCACGCGCTTCGACTCGCTGGCGGGCATGGCCCTGCCCACGCTCAATCCGAGCCTGATCGAGCCCTTCCTCAGCGAGCCGATCGTGGTGGACGCCAACACGCTGGAGAACGCGCCGCGCATCGTGGCCGGCAACGACAGCCGGGTGCTGCTGTCGCGCGGCGACCGGGCCTATGCCCGCGGCAACGCCGAATCGCCGCTGGTCGAGGCGCCGGGCCCGATCAAGACCTTCCGCATCTTCCGCAACGCCACGCCGCTGAAAGACCCCGGAACGGGCGAAATCCTCGGCTACGAGGCGCAGTACCTGGGCAAGGCGCAGCTGCAGCGTGGCGAATCGACCACCATCGAGACGGTCCAGGACAAGGACGTCATCACGGTCGTGCCGGCCAGCATCGACATCGTGGCGTCGCGCGAGGAAATGCGCGCCGGCGACCGGCTGCTGCCGGAGCCGCCGCGCCAACTGCTGAGCTACGCACCCCGCGCGCCCTCGACGCAGGTCGACGGCCGGATCATCTCGGTCTACGGCAACGCGGTGCAGTACGCGGCCCAGAACCAGGTGGTGGCCATCAACAAGGGCACGCGCGACGGCATCGACAACGGCCATGTGCTGGCCATCCTGAAGAACGGCGAAACCATCCTCGACCGGACCGGCGCACGCAAGGAAACCATCAAGCTGCCGAACGAGCGCATCGGCCTGCTGATGGTGTTCCGCACCTTCGAGAAGGTTTCCTACGCGCTGGTGCTCGAAATCAACGACACCCCGCGCGCGGGCGACTTCCTGGTCAACCCCTGATCGGCTTTCCGGCGCCCACACCCGCTTGGAACGCGCAGAACTCGCAGGCTGGCTGCGGCTCTCCCTGACGCCGGGCATCGGCGACGTTGCCGCGCGCAGGCTGCTCGCGGCCTTCGGCCTGCCCGAAGGTGTTTTCGCGCAGTCCGACGCCGCGCTGCGGCAGGTCGTCTCCGAGGCGCAGGCCGAGGCGCTGCGCCAGGTGCCCAACGGCCTCCAGGCGCTGATCGACCAGACCTGGCAGTGGCTGCAGGCGGCCGACGACAACGGCGTGACCCGCCGCCTCGTGACGCTCGGCGATGCCGGCTACCCGGCCTCGCTGCTCGAAATGGCCGATCCGCCGCTGATGCTCTACGTGCTCGGCGCCTCGCACTTCGAGCTGGCGCAGCTTCAGAACAGCATCGCGGTCGTCGGCAGCCGCAATCCGACGCCGCAAGGCGCCACCAACGCGCGCAGCTTTGCGCGGGCGCTGGGCGATGCCGGCCTGCCCGTGGTGTCGGGGCTGGCGCTCGGCGTCGACGGCGCCGCGCACCAGGGCGCGCTCGATGCCGCCGGCGACGCGCCGCGGCTTGCCACGGTCGCCGTGGTCGGCACCGGCCTCGACCGCGTGTATCCCGCACGGCACCGCGACCTGGCGCACCGCATCACCCTGCAGGGACTGATCGTGAGCGAGCTCCCGCTCGGAACGCCGCCCCTCACGCAGAATTTTCCGAAGCGCAACCGCCTGATTGCCGGCTTGGCGCGCGGCACGCTGGTGGTCGAGGCGGCGCTGCAGTCAGGCTCGCTGATCACCGCACGGCTCACCTCGGAACAGGGCAAGGAGGTGTTCGCCATCCCGGGCTCGATCCACTCGCCCCAATCGCGCGGCTGCCATGCGCTGATCCGCCAGGGCGCCAAGCTGGTCGAATCGGTGAACGACATCCTGGAGGAGCTGCCGTCCCCGCGCACGGGCGACACGGCAGCGCCGACGGCCACGAATGGGAACGGCGGCGGTCCATTCGCCCCCGAAGACCCGTTGCTGGACGCACTCGGCTTCGATCCCGTGAGCCTCGACGCCCTGAGCGCGCGCACGGGCTGGAGCGCGGCCATGCTGCAGGCGAAGATGCTCGAACTCGAACTGGACGGCCACATTGCACGCCTGCCCGGCGGGCTCTTCCAACGAATGGCATCCACTTAGCCTGCGTTGAACGTTCGTGGGCTATATTGGGGCCATGTTCGAAGTGCTCGTGTTTGTCTACGAAAACTATTGGCGCGGCGATGCCTGCCCCGAACCCGAACAACTGGGCCGCAAGCTCAGCGCGCACGGCTTCGAGGCGGAAGAGATACGCGATGCCCTGCATTGGCTCGACGGCCTGAGCCTCGCAACGCAGGGCATGCAGCTCGAGCGCGACGCCGGCGACGATGCCACCGCCACGGTCACCCTGTGCGGCGCACCCGAGGCCTCCCTGCCGCAGTCGGCCAACGCGATGCGCGTCTATTCCCAGGCCGAGCAGGAGCACCTGGGCGCCGAATGCCTCGGCTTCATCCGTTTTCTCGAATCGTCGAACGTGCTGCCCTGCGGGCTGCGCGAGATCGTGATCGAACGCGCCATGGCCGCCCCGGGCGACCCGGTGGCGCTGGACGAGCTCAAGATCATCGTGCTGATGGTGCACTGGAGCACCGGCATCGAGCCCGACGCGCTGGTGCTCGATGAACTCTGCGAAAGCAGAGAAGGCCGAATCGCCCACTGACCCGGCAACAGCCGGCTAGTTCAGCAGCCGCTCGGGATTGGCATCGAGCTTGGCCAGGGCCTCGCGCGTGGCGCGCACCGTGAGCGTCTCTTCCTCGGCGGGCACCAGCAGGCCGGCCTGCAAGTACATGGCCAGCCGTCCCGCCTGGATCAGGAAACTGCGGCCGTCCGCGGTGGCGAACAGGTGCAGCTGCTTGCGATCGCTGCGCCAGACGAACTGGACCTGGCTCACCCGGTCGTTGTGGTCGAGCATGAACCAGTTGCCCACCTGCAGCTCGTGCGCCCAGGCCAGCATGTCCTCGGGCACCTGGGCGCCGGCGGCGTCGGGCACGACCTCGATCGAGGCCGCGTCCACGCCGAGCAGCAGTTCGATGCTGTGGGCATCGAGCGGCAGGTCGGCGGTGCCGCCGATGTCGCTCACGAAGTCCTCCAGGTGCGCCAGCCGCTCAGCCATGGCCTCGATCTTGGCCTGCGGGATCGCCTCGGTCTTCGACAGGAAGGCGTCGGACAGGGTCGCGCCGATGATCTTGATGTGGGCTTCCTGCGGCTCGTCCACGATGCCCAGCAGCGCCATGCCCTGGCGCAGGCGCTGCAGCAGCTGCGGCAGATCCTGGATCACGCGGGCGCGGTCGGCGCGGTTGGGCTTGGCGCTGGCGGCCCAGACCAGTTCGGACGCCACGCGCTTGAGCATCACGGTCTGCTCGCCCTGCGCGCCATAGCGCAGCGCGGCAATCGCGAGCACCTCGGCCCAGACCTTGAACAGGAACTCGCGGATCTCGTCGCGCACCGGCATGTCGTTGAGCATCTTGCGCAACTCGATGGTGTACTGGATCGCCATCGTTTCCTTCTGCTCGACCTGCTGCGCCACGCTCATCACGCGCTGCGTGGTGTCGCTCTGCGTGAGATAGCGGTTGAGGAAGGCGACGAATTCGTCGAACACCAGCTTGAACACGCGCTGGCCGGTCTCGGGGTACTGCTCGATCACCTGTACCACGCGGCGGATTTCGCCTTCGAGCGCGCTGCCGGTGATGGCCGCCGCATCGAAGCCCATCACGCAGGAGCCCATGCGGTCGATCAGCATGCGCGCGGGGTGCTGCAGCGTGCCGAAGAATTCGGGTTCGGCAATCGCGACGCGCAGCACCGGCATCTGCAGCCGCGCGAACCACACGCGCGCCGAGAACGGAATCCGCTCCTCCGCGAGGATGGCCTGGAACATGAGCGCGACGATCTCGACGGTGGCCTTGTCGGCTGTGGTGGGCGCCCGCTTCTTGAGTTCGGTGCTGCGCCGGCGCAGGTCGACCGCGGTCTGCTGGATCAGCGTGGCCTGCTGTTCGCCCGACGCCGCCATGTACTGCGTGGCGGCCATGCGGTAGGCGACTTCGGCATCGGCGATGGCACCGGCAAAGGTTCTGGAGAACGCCCGGGGCGCGGTGCCGCCGCCGTCATCACCCGCCTGGCCGCCGCCAGGGCCGGTCGCGCGCCCTGCAGCCGCCGCGGCCGTCGTCGAATTCTGGACCGTGGCGGCCGTGTCGCCGCCGATGCGCGCCGTGACGAAGCGCTTGAGGCTCAGCAGTGCGGTCTGCGCACGCTGCCGCGCGATCATCAGCGGCGAGCCGCCCGTGGTCAGCGCAGGCGCCGCCCCCATCGGCATGGAGGCCTGCTGTTGCGGCGCCTGGAAGACAGCGCCGGGCGGCCGCTGGGGGACGCCGCCGTCCACCGGTGCGGCCGATGAAGAAGAGGCCCCGCCACTACCGCCACCGCCGGCATCGCCCGTTCGCCGGACGAAGCTCTTGAGGTCGATCTCCTGCATCACGCCGTTGGCGACCAGGTAGGCGTTGGCGTTCTCGTAGGCCTTGACGACCACGTCGAGCAGTTGCTGCTGCACCGTGTCCTGCACCCGGCTCCACAGTTCGCGGCTCAGGCCGGCCGCCAGCCATTGCTCCACCAGCAGCCTGGCCAGCGTCTCGGGCTTGAGCACGTCCTTGGCGTCGAGTTCGCTCGTGCCTTCGAGGTGCTGGATGCGCAGGCGCAGATCGCTGAGCTCGAAACTGGCCCTGTCGTGGATCATCTGCGCGAGGCGCGAGGCGAGGATGTTGCTTTCCATCACCTCGTCGCCGATCAGTTCGAGCCGCAGCGCCGTGGGGAAGGTCGTCAATCCGCCGGTCTGGGCGGGGGCGCCCAGCGCCTTGCGCCAGCCCGCCTGCGCGAGCGACACCCACTGCGAGGCCTGCCCCTGGAACGCCACGAAGTCGTCGCGGTGCTCCTGCATCGCGCGCGCATTGCCCACTTCGGAAGCCAGTTGCGTCAGCCGGTCGCGGATCGCGCGGGCCAGCGCAACGATGGCACCTTCCGTCGCCAAGACGAAACGCTCACGCGTCTCGCGCGCGAGCTGCAGGGAAGAGGCGGACCGCGCAATGCTCATTGAAAGATCGGAAAGGCCAAGGGAAACAGTTCGTCAACAACAACCGCGAGCTTGCATCGGGAAGTGCCGCCGCACAAGTGTGGACAGCGTCCGGCGTTGCCTGCGAACCGCGGTGCGGCTGCGCAGCCACCGCTTTGCTGAACCCCCAAGTATCCGTCAGACCACGGCGCCAGCGTTCGGGTCGTCCTCGGATTCTCCGTCGCGCTTGGTCGGACCGCCCTTGATCAGGTCTTCGCGCTTGATGCCCAGCCACATCGCGATGGCCGCCGCCACGAAGCATGACGAGTAGATGCCGAAGCAGATACCGATGGTCAGCGCCAGGGCGAAGTAGTGCAGGGTCGGGCCGCCGAAGAAGAACATCGACAGCACCACGAGCTGCGTGGAACCGTGGGTGATGATCGTGCGGCTGATGGTCGAGGTGATCGCGTTGTCGATGATCTCGGTGGTTGTCATCTTCCGGTAACGCCGGAAGTTCTCGCGGATCCGGTCGAAGATCACGACCGATTCGTTCACCGAGTAGCCCAGCACCGCGAGCACCGCCGCCAGCACCGCCAGCGAGAATTCCCACTGGAAGAACGCGAAGAAGCCCAGGATGATGACCACGTCGTGCAGGTTGGCCAGCACGGTCGCCAGCGCAAACTTCCATTCGAAGCGGAACGCCAGGTAGATCATGATGCCGACCACCACCATGCCGAGGGCCTTGAGACCATTGGTGGTGAGTTCCTCGCCGACCTGCGGGCCGACGACCTCGAGGCCGCGCCGCGTGGCCGACGGATCGACCGACTGGAGCGCCTGCATGACCTGTGCGCTCTGCTGCTCGGAGTTCATGCCCTTCTGGGCCGGCAGGCGGATCTGGATGTTCTCGGACGAACCGTAGCTCTGCACCTGCACGTCCGGATAGCCGAGCTTGCCGATGGCGTCGCGGACCTTGCCGATGTCGGCCGATTGCTTGTAGGCCACCTCCATCACCGTGCCGCCCGTGAACTCGACCGACAGATGGAGACCGCGGTGGAACAGGAAGAACACCGCCAGCGCGAACGTGACGAAGGAGACGATGTTCAGCACCAGCGCGTGGCGCATGAACGGGATGGTCTTGTGGATGCGGAAGAATTCCATGGCGCTTGTCCTCGGCCGTTACTTGGTTTCGGCCACGGCCGCGCCGTCGGTCTTCGGCCGCCAGACGGTGCCGATCGACACGGTCTTGAGCTTCTTCTTCTGGCCGTACCAGAAGTTCACGAGGCCGCGCGAGAAGAACACGGCCGAGAACATCGAGGTGACGATGCCGATGCAGTGCACCACGGCGAAGCCGCGCACCGGACCCGACCCGAAGGCCAGCAGCGCGACACCCGCGATCAGCGTGGTCACGTTGGAGTCCAGGATCGTGCCCCAGGCGCGCTCGTAGCCCGCGTGGATCGCGGCCTGCGGCGAGGCGCCATTGCGCAGCTCTTCGCGCACGCGCTCGTTGATCAGCACGTTGGAGTCGATGGCCACGCCGATGGCCAGCGCCATGGCCGCGATGCCGGGCAGCGTGAGCGTGGCCTGCAGCATCGAGAGAATGGCCACCAGCAGCATCAGGTTGACGGCCAGCGCGATCGACGAGAACAGGCCGAACAGTGCGTAGTACGCGCACATGAAGACCATGATCGCGAGGAAGCCGTACATCACGCTCTTGAAGCCCTTCTGGATGTTGTCGGCACCCAGGCTCGGACCGATGGTGCGTTCCTGGATGATCTCCATCGGCGCGGCCAGCGAGCCGGCGCGCAGCAGCAGCGCGAGGTCGTTGGCTTCGGACACGGTCATCGAGCCCGAGACCTGGAAGCGGTTGCCGAGTTCGCCGTTGATCGACGGGGCCGTGAGCACTTCGCCCTTGCCCTTCTCGAAGATCAGCATGGCCATGCGCTTCTTGTAGTTCTCGCGGCTGACGTCGCGCATGATGCGGCCGCCCTTGGCGTCCATGGTCAGGTCGACCTTGGGCTGGTTGGTCTGCTGCTCGAAGCCGGGCTGTGCGTCGGTGAGGTTCTCGCCGGTGACGAGCACCTGCTTCTTCACGATCACCGGGCGGCCCTGGCGGTCGAGGAATTTCTCGGAGCCGAAAGGCACCGGGCCGCCGCTCAGCTCGGCCGAGCGGCCTTCGGCGCTTTCGTCCACCAGGCGCATTTCGAGCGTGGCGGTGCGGCCCAGGATTTCCTTGGCCTTGGCCGTGTCCTGCACGCCGGGCAGCTGCACCACGATGCGGTCGAGGCCCTGCTGCTGGATCACCGGCTCGGCCACGCCGAGTTCGTTGATCCGGTTGTGCAGGGTCGTGATGTTCTGCTTGAGCGCCGCGTCCTGCAGCCGGCGTGCGGCCTCGGGCTTGATGGTGGCGGTCAGCCGCCAGTTGCCGCCGTCCTGGCTGTCGGTGGTGGCGAGGTCCTGGAACTGGTCCTGGATGAGCCGCTTGGCCTCATCGAGCGAAGCGGCGTCGCGGAAGCTCACCTCGACGGTCTGGCCGTTGCGGCTCACCGAGGTGCCGCGGATGCCCTTGTCGCGGAAGGTGGTGCGCAGGTCGCTGGCGAAGGATTCCGCCTTCTTGTCGATGGCGCCCTTCATGTCGACCTGCAGCAGGAAGTCGACGCCGCCGCGCAGGTCCAGGCCCAGGTACATCGGGAACGCGTGCAGCGCGGTCAGCCATTTGGGCGAGCGCGACAGCAGGTTCAGCGCCACCGTGTAGGGCGGGTCGTTGGTGTCGGGCACCAGGGCGCGCTGGATCACGTCGCGCCCGTTGAGCTGGTCCTGCTCATTGGTGAAGCGCGCGCGCAGCGAACCGGCATCGAGCGTGATCAGGTCGGGCGCAAGGCCCGCGGCCTTCAGCGCCTCCTCGACCCGGACCTGGGTGGCGGCGTCGACCTTGACGGCCGTCTTGGCCGCCGACACCTGCACCGCAGGCGACTCGCCGAAGAAATTGGGCAGGGCGTAGATGAGCCCCATGAGCAACACGACCACGATGATCGTGTACTTCCAGACCGGGTAACGGTTCATGAGAAAGCGCTTTTCAGAAACGAGACACGGCGTGACTTGGGGCCCTGCGCCGCAAAGCGCAAGGATCAGCTCACGCTTTTATTTGACGGCGCCCTTGGGCAGGACTTGCACCACGGCGCTGCGCTGGATCTTGATCTCGACGCCATTGGCGATTTCGAGGCCGAGATACTGGTCGCCGATCGAGGTGATCTTGCCGAGCACGCCGCCGGCCGTTGCGACTTCGTCGCCCTTGGCCAGGGCCTCGATCATGGCGCGGGCTTCCTTCTGGCGCTTCATTTGCGGCCGGATCATGACGAAATACAGCACCACGAACATCAGCACCAGGGGCAGCATGCTGCCGAGCGAGGACAACATGTCACCGCCGCCGGCGGCTGCGGGCGCGGTCTGGGCGAAAGCAGAGGAAATGAACAAGAGAGTCTCCAGCAGAGGGAAGAGAAAACGAGAGGAGCGCGGGCCGGGGCCTGCCATTCCATCTTTCGCGGCCCCGAGGAAACGGGCCGCAAGTCAAAGCTCGGCGGGGCTTGGCCGCGCACAGCACCGGGCATTGTATTCGGCGCGCAGCACCCTCCCACCCGCTTATCCGGCGCGGTGGCGAGGACTTTCCGGGTATTCGGCGGGGCCGATCTTTGCTACGTTTTAAATAGCAACGAGCGCCCGTCGGGCGCTCGTCAGGGGCCGATCCGGCTCGAAAATCAGGCCGCCGCGCGCTGCGCCTGCGGACGGCGCCACCTGGCCATCAACTCGTTCCAGCGCGTGCGGGCCGCCACCAGGTTGCGGTCCTTCACGTGGCCGTAGCCGCGAATCTGCTCGGGCAGGCTCGCGATCTCCAGCGCCAGCGCGTGGTTGTCAGCACGCAAGGCCCCGATCACTTCTTCGATGCTCGCGCGGTATTCGCCGATCAATGCGCGCTCGGTCCTGCGTTCCTCGGTGCGGCCGAAGATGTCGAGCGCCGTGCCGCGCACGCCCTTCAGCTTCGCGAGGACGCCGAAGGCCGTCAGCATCCAGGGGCCGAACTTCTGCTTCTGCAGCTGGCCCTTGGCGTTCTTCTTCGCCAGGAGGGGCGGGGCGAGGTGGTAGTTGAGCTTGAAGTCCTTGCCCATCTGGCCCTCGAACATGCCTTCGACGCGGTCGAGGAAGGCGCGGTCGGTGTGCAGCCGCGCGACTTCGTACTCGTCCTTGTAGGCCATCAGCTTGAACAGGTAGCGGGCCACCGCCTCGGCCAGCGCGCTGCTCTTGCCCACGGCCGACTCGGCCTGCTGCACCTTGCCCACGAACTGCCTGTACTCCTCGGCATACGCAGCGTTCTGGTAGCCGGTCAGGAATTCGGCGCGGCGCGCCACCAGGGCCTCGACCGTTTCGCGCTTCTTGAACTCGATGACCTGGCCCGGGCGCACGCGCTTTTGCAGTTCCTCGGGGCGAACCGCGGCCTGGCGGCCCCACTCGAAGGCGGTCTTGTTGTTCTCGATGGCCACGGCGTTGAGTTCGATGGCGCGCATCAGCGATTCGTGCGCCAGCGGCAGCCAGCCCTTCTGCCAGGCGTAGCCCAGGATCATCGGGTTGACGTAGATGCTGTCGCCCATCAGCGTGGTGGCGGCCGCATCGGCGTCGAAGGAGCCCACGGCATCGACGCCCACCGCGCGCGCGATCTCGGCGGCGCAGGCGTCTTCGGGGTTCTGCCAGTTGGCGTTGCGCACGAAGGCGGCCGTCGGCGCGCTGTGGCTGTTGAGCGCCACGTGCGTGCGCCCTTCGCGCATGCGCGCCATGGTTTCGCCGTTGACCGTGACCAGCGGATCGCAGGCCAGGATCAGGTCGGCCGCCGCGGTGCCGACGCGCGTGGTGCGGATGTCGTCCTGCGTGTCGCCGATCAGCACATGGCTCCAGGTGGCGCCGCCCTTCTGCGCAAGGCCGGCCGCGTCCTGCGTGACGATGCCCTTGGCCTCGATGTGCGCGGCCATGCCGAGCAGCTGGCCGATGGTGATGACGCCGGTGCCGCCGACGCCCGCCACCACCACGCCCCAGACCTTGCCGCCGTCCAGCGACGGGATCGCGGGCTCGGGCAGCAGGCCGAACTCGGCGGGCGTGGCGCCCTTGCTCTTGCTCTTCTTCTTGAGCTGGCCGCCTTCGACGGTGACGAAGCTCGGGCAGAAGCCCTTCAGGCAGCTCATGTCCTTGTTGCAGCTGCTCTGGTTGATGGTGCGCTTGCGGCCGAATTCGGTTTCCAGCGGCTCCACGCTCAGGCAGTTGCTCTGCACGCTGCAGTCGCCGCAGCCTTCGCAGACCAGCTCGTTGACGACCACGCGCTTGGCCGGATCGACGGCCGTGCCCCGCTTGCGGCGGCGGCGCTTCTCGGTGGCGCAGGTCTGGTCGTAGATGATGGCCGTGGTGCCGAAGATGGCGCGAAATTCGCGCTGGATCTCGTCGAGCAGGTCGCGGTGCTTCACCTGCACATGGTCGCCGGGGATGCTCACGCCCTCGTACTTTTCAGGCTCGTCGGTGACGATGACCACCTTCTTCGCGCCCTCGGCATGCAGGCTCTCGGCGATCTGCAGCACCGAGTGGCCCTCGGGACGCTCGCCGACCTGCTGCCCGCCGGTCATGGCGACCGCGTCGTTGTAGAGGATCTTGTAGGTGATGTTCACGCCCGCCGCGATGCTCTGGCGGATGGCGAGCAGGCCGCTGTGGAAGTAGGTGCCGTCGCCCAGGTTCGCGAAGATGTGCTGGTCAGTGGTGAAGGGCTGCTGGCCCACCCACGGCACGCCCTCGCCGCCCATCTGCGTGAAGCCGATGGTGGAGCGGTCCATCCAGGTCGCCATGAAGTGGCAGCCGATACCGCCCATCGCACGCGAGCCTTCGGGCACCACGGTGCTGGTGTTGTGCGGGCAGCCCGAGCAGAACCACGGCTGGCGCGTGGCGTCGGCCACGCCAGTGGAAGCCTGCTGCAACACCATCGAGCGCTCCTTGGCCTCGAGGATGGCGAGCTGGGCGTCGATGCGCGCGGTCATGTCGGCGCCGGCGGCGGCCAGCAGGCCGGTCTTCTTCAGGCGCGTGGCGATGGCCTTGGCGATGAGCGCCGGGTTCAGGTCGGCGTTGGCGCGCAGCAGCGTGTGCGATGTCGGATTGGGCATCGACCATTCGCCGCCCGAATAGCCCTCGGCCGCGTGCACCTCGCCCTCGTCGAACTTGCCGACCACGTTGGGCCGCACGTCGGGGCGCCAGTTGTAGAGCTCTTCCTTGAGCTGGTATTCGATGACCTGGCGCTTCTCCTCGACCACCAGAATTTCTTGCAGGCCGGTCGCGAACTGGCGCGTGAGCTGCGCCTCCAGCGGCCACACCACGCCCACCTTGTGCAGGCGGATGCCGAGCTGGCGGCAGGCCGCGTCGTCCAGGCCCAGGTCGATGAGCGCCTGGCGGGTGTCGTTGTAGGCCTTGCCGCTGGCCATGATGCCGAAGCGGTCGTTGGGGCCCTCGATCACGTTGTGGTTGAGCCGGTTGGCGCGGATGTAGGCCAGCGCGGCGTACCACTTGTAGTGCATGAGCCGGGCTTCCTGCTCCAGCGCGTGGTCGGGCCAGCGGATGTGCAGGCCGCCGGGCGGCATCTCGAAGTCGGTGGGAATGACGATCTCGACGCGGTCGGGGTCGATCATGGCCGTGGCGCTCGACTCGACGATCTCCTGGATCGTCTTCATGCCCGACCACACGCCCGCGAAGCGGCTCATGGCGAAGGCGTGGATGCCCAGGTCCAGGATTTCCTGCACGTTCGCCGGGAAGAACACCGGCGTGCCGCAGGCCTTGAAGATGTGGTCGCTCTGGTGCGCGGCGGTGGAGCTCTTGGAGATGTGGTCGTCGCCCGCCACCGCGATCACGCCGCCGTACTCGGTGGTGCCGGCCATGTTGGCGTGCTTGAAGACGTCGGAGCAGCGGTCCACGCCCGGGCCCTTGCCGTACCAGATGCCGAAGACGCCGTCGAACTTGTTGGTGCCCTGCGGGGAGAAGCCCAGCTGCTGGGTGCCCCAGAGCGCGGTGGCCGCGAGCTCTTCATTGACGCCGGGCTGGAAGACGATGTTCTGCTCTTTGAGGAACTTGCTGGCTTTCCACAGCGCCTGGTCGTAGCCGCCGAGCGGGGAGCCGCGGTAGCCGCTGATGAAGCCGGCGGTGTTCTTGCCGGCCTGCTGGTCGCGCAGCCGCTGCAGCATGGGCAGCTTCACCAGGGCCTGCACGCCGCTCATGAATGCGCGGCCGTAGTCGAGGGAGTACTTGTCGTCGAGCGTGACGGTTTCTAGGGCCTTGCGAATGTGCGCGGGTAGCGGTGCATTCATGTCGTCTGTCTCCGTTTGGCAGGGCCTCGTGGGCCTGGCTGTTTCTGGGTCTGTGCCCGGGTAGGGCACGAGCCCATGATCACGCAAAGTGTATGCCGGGGTTCGCGACAGGTGTTTGCGTTCTTTGCCTGAAAAAACGAGCTTCCAGAAAGAATCTTGCTTAACATCGGCACCCATGGAAAGCATCGACAAGTTCGACCTCGCAATCCTGCAAGAACTGCAGGCCGACGGACGCCTTACCAACGCCGAGCTTGCGCAGCGCGTGGGCCTGTCGGCCGCGCCCTGCTGGCGCCGGGTGCGCGCGCTGGAGGAAGCGGGCTTCATCAAGGGCTACCACGCCGAGATCGACCGCCACAAGATCGGCCTGGGCGTGCTCGCCTTCGTGCGGGTCGATACGGAGCGTGTCACCCACGAGGCCACGCGCCGGCTGGAGGACGCGATCCGCAAGCTGCCCGACGTGATCGCCTGCCACTACATCAGCGGCACCGGCACCTTCGAGCTGCAGGTGGTGGCGCAGGACCTCGACAGCTTCTCTGCCTTCGCGCGCCAGCACCTGATGAACCTGCCGAACGTGAAGGACCTGCACACCAGCTTCTCGCTGGGCGAGGTGAAGGCCAGCAGTGCGCTGCCGCTGGCGCATCTGGACGGCGGCGCCGGCCGGCCTCGCGCGGCCTAGGACGGATCAGCGCCGCTCGGCCCTGCTCGCCTCGCGCACCGCGCGGAATTCCGAAGACTGCCCCCACTCCGGCCAGCGCCGGCTGTTCGCCAGCGTCTCGCCCACGCGGTAGAGCAGTGGCAGGTCGTGCGCCATGCCGGTGAAGGACCAGTCCGCGCGCCACTCGTCGGCCGGCTGGTGGTAGCGCTCGGCGGTGTAGGCCTTGCTGGCCGCCTCGCCGGCCGCGAGGCCGCCGTCCACGAGGTCGTTGCCCGAGGCGAAGGACAGCGCGGGCACGCCGCGCTTGGCAAAGGAGAAATGGTCGGAGCGGAAGAAGTAGCCGGCCTCCGGATGCGGATCGGGCGCGTAGGCCAGACCGAAGCCGCGGGCCTGCTCGACCAGCAGGTCCTGCAGCTGCGAAACCGCGCTGCCCGAGGTGCTGAAGTTGCGCGCCGGGCCTTCGGGGCTGAGCGCGTCCATGTTGATGACGGCCACCGTCTTCCCGAGCGGGTAGAGCGGCTTCGCGCCGTAGAACTCCGAGCCGAGCAGGCCGCGCTCCTCGGCCGTCACCGCGAGGAAGACGACCGAGCGCTCGGGCTTGTGGCGCGCGTTCGCGAAGGCACGGCCCATCTCGATGAGCGCGGCCAGGCCGGTGCCGTTGTCGACGGCGCCGTTGTAGATGCGGTCGCCCTTCGCGTCGGGCGCGCCCACGCCGAGGTGGTCCCAGTGGGCGCTGTAGATCACCGTCTCGTCCGCGTGCTTGCGGCCCTCGACCCGGCCCACCACGTTCTTCGAGACGATCACCTGCCGATCGATCGCGTACTCGGCCGACAGGCTCGCGTCCTTGAGCAGCTGCGGCTGGAACTCGCGCGTCTGCGCCAGCTTCTTCTGCGCCTCGAAGTCCAGCCCCGCGCGGCGCAGCAGCTCGACCGCCACGTCGCGCTGTATCCAGCCCTCCAGCTTCGGATGCACCGCAGCAGGCTGCTCGCGCTCGATGTCGAGCATGGTCGCGGTGTTGGAGTTCTTGACCGTGGCCCAGCCGTAGGCGGCCGGCGCGGTCTCGTGGACGATCAGCACGCCGAGAGCGCCACGGCGCGCGGCCTCCTCGAACTTGTAGGTCCAGCGGCCGTAGTAGGTCATGGCCTTGCCGCCGAAGTCGCCGCTGCCGGTCTCGAAGTCGGGGTCGTTCACCAGCACGACGGCGATCTTGCCCTTGAGGTCCACGCCCTTGTAGTCGTCCCAGCGCCGCTCGGGCGCGCTCACGCCGTAGCCCACGAAGACCAGCGGCGCCTGCTGGATCGACACTGCGGTCGAGCCGTCGAGCGCCGCGCGCACCGCGATCTGCTCGCCCTGCGCCAGCGCGTCGCGCTGTGTGCCCACCTGCAGCGTGATCTGCGGCGTGCCGCGGAACTCGGTCTTCACCAGCGGCACCGACTGCGTCCAGCCGCGCCGGCCGCCTTCGAGATCGCCGCCGGGCACGAGGCCCGCGGCCTTGAACTGCGCGATGAGGTAGTCGACCGTCTTCGCTTCCGCCGGCGTGGCCGGCGCGCGGCCCTCGAAGTCGTCGCCCGAGACCGTCTTCACGATCTGCGAGAGGCGCTGCGGATCGAAGCGCGGCGCCGGAGGGTCGGCCGCGGCCAGCGCGACTGCCGCGCCCGACGCGAGGCCGATGCCACAGAGAAGATGGGAAGCAAGCCGCTGGATCGTCGTCATGCAAGGCTCCTGAACCGCAAAGCCCCGGATGCTAGCCAGCGGGCCGTGCCCTTGCGCCGATGTCCTTCGCGCCGCGCCGAGAACCTTGGTTGTCCCATCGGCGCGCGACAAGCCGGATGGAATGAAAAAGGCCGGCCCCGTGAGGGTGCCGGCCCGGCGATCCGCCCGAGGCCGGGCGACTCGTTCCTGCTCAGAAGCTCATTTCCTTCTCGACGTCCTGCAGCTTGCGGCGGGCCAGCGCGAGGTTCGACTTGGCCTTGTCCAGCACGAAGTAGATGAACACGCCTTCCTTCTGCGCCATCGGGCGCAGCA
>Ga0102589_1000497_pt2 | contig 68776 bp, 78 predicted proteins | sample AraplaMF_Col_mLB_FD_76858 | JGI IMG/M metagenome (GOLD analysis project Ga0102589, IMG submission 76858) | Arabidopsis root microbial communities from the University of North Carolina, USA - plate scrape MF_Col_mLB | ecosystem: Host-associated > Plants > Roots > Endosphere | place: USA...
GGGTGAGGGAGACCGCCCCCGCCAGCATTGCACCGGCCGAAAGCAGATGGGACAGTCCAGGCGTCTGCGACGACTGGCGGGCGAAGGAAAGCGTCAATGCTGTCGAGGAGACGATGCCGCCGCTTGCGCCCGTCATCAAGATGCCGGCACGTGCGCCGGTGAGCCTGATCAGCACATAACCCGCGAAGGATACGGCTCCGACGAGGATCGTCATCGTCCAGAGCTCGAAAGGATTGATCGTCTGCCAGCGATCGATCGGGGCGTTGGGCAGGATCGGTAAGACGATGACCGTCATCGTCAGCAAGATCAAGGCCGCCCTGAGCTCAAGCCAGGTCAATCGTCGAAGGAACCCATGCAGCGGTTCGCGCGCCGCAAGAAGAACCGTTATCGCAACGGCACCTGCCGCGGTCACCGTCATGTCGGCAACGACGGCGGAAAAACCCAGTACGAACACCATGATTGCCGCAATGGCGGCCGTTGCGCTGTAATCCTCATCGCGGGACGCCTGCAGGGTGCTAAACACAAGGATCGTGATACAGAAGAAGGCAAAGATAGCAACGGGCAGGATCGTTCCTGTCACAGGCTGGAGAAATCCGCATAGGCCCCCGAGGAAACTTGAGAGGCCATAGGTTCTGATGCCTGCGACCCTTTTGCCCGGCGCAGCCTCGCGCTCCTGCCAGCCGCGCTCGATGCCGACAAGGATTCCGATCGCAAGCGCCAGACTGAGGCGCTGAAAAGCTTCCATCATTACCAGTGCCGACATGTCTGAGGGTCCGATCGCCGCCGTACGTTTCTTCAGAGGTCTTCTCGCGCCTTCGCGTTGCGAAGAACGGATATGCCGAGAACCATAAGAAAGAGGCCGCAGATCACTGCATTCCAGACGAAGAGCGGCCTTTCGGCGTTGTGGAGCATCCATGGCGAAACAACAAGCCAGATACCGATCAGGAGATTACCCCACTCCTCCCACAGACGGTAGGAGGCGAATGCTGCAGCGCTGAGGATGGCGACGGCGACGCCGCAGACGAGGACATTCCAGGCGTCAATGCCGAGCGGCACGGAGTCCGGACTGAAGCTTCCAAGCGCCCAGGGGGAGGCGATAAGCCATACCCCGATGATGAAGGCGCTGTGGTCTTGCCAGCGACGACGGTCCATTTCTCGATCTCCCTGTTTTTCACGAAAGCCAATCACAACTGGCGGCCTGCCTCATTGCGCCGGATCAAAATCTTCGCAGTGAAGAATTTCTATGGGCGCACATGGCCTGTTTTTGACAACCGTCAATGACCGTTTGCCGTAGTTTCAGGATCATGACATCCTCAAGATGAGGAGCAGCTTATGAAGGCAATGATCCTGGAAGCGGTTGGTGTGCCCCTGCGTGCGGTGGACCGGACTGATCCGGTGCCGGCAGCGGGGCAACTGATGCTGAAGGTCGAGGCCTGCGCCGTGTGCAGGACGGATCTTCATGTCTGCGATGGCGATCTCCCGAACCCGAAGCTTCCGCTCATTCCCGGGCATGAGATCGTCGGCATCGTCGAGGCGGTGGGGGAGGGGATCGCGCCGTCGCGCATCGGTCAAAGGGTCGGCGTGCCCTGGCTCGGCCACACATGCGGTTGCTGTTCCTTCTGCAGGAGCGGAGAGGAAAACCTCTGCGATGAGCCGCAGTTTACCGGCTACACGCGTGACGGGGGCTTTGCCACCCATGTCGTTGCGGATGCCGATTATGCCTTTGTGCTCGATAGTGCAGCCGATCCCGTTGCCCTTGCTCCGCTCCTCTGCGCCGGCCTCATCGGCTGGCGTTCGCTGAAGAAGGCCGGTGACGGCAGGAGGATCGGACTCTACGGGTTCGGGGCGGCCGCACATATCATCGCGCAGATCTGCCGGTGGCAGGGTCGCGGGGTCTACGCGTTTTCACGCCCGGGCGACGAGGCAGCGCAACGCTTCGCGCTCGAAATCGGTGCCGTCTGGGCAGGAGGCTCGGATGAGCCGCCGCCCGTCACGCTCGATGCGGCGATCATCTTTGCGCCCGTCGGCGAACTCGTGCCGGCCGCATTGAAGGTGGTGCGGAAGGGAGGCAAGGTCGTCTGCGGAGGCATCCACATGAGCGACCTGCCGGCAATGCCTTATGCCCTGATATGGGGCGAGCGAGCCGTGGTTTCGGTCGCCAATCTGACGAGGAAGGACGCTGAGGAATTTTTCCCCGTCGCTTATCAGGCAGGTGTCCGGACCCGCACGAAAACCTATCCGCTTACCGAAGCCAACGCGGCGCTCGACGATTTGCGCGCCGGTCGTCTGAGCGGGGCGGCCGTCCTGAAGCCTTGAGGGGCGGCGCTATCGGGATGTGGCGAAGCCGGTTCCGGTTTCGAGCGCCGTCATGGCGGCAACTGCGCGCGCCGCAAGCTGGGGCGTGCGCGCGGCAATGAAACCGTCCATTTTTTGTGTGCGATTGGAGCGGTAACCGAGCGACGATCCGTCAGCCTGCAGAACCGCGCCGCCCGCAGCCTCGATGATCGCCTGGCCGGCAGCGCAATCCCAGATCATCGTCGGACCGAGCCTCAGATAGAAATCAGCCTCCGCGGCAGCCACCAACGCGAATTTCAGGGACGATCCCATTTTTTGCACGTCGCAAGGTTGCAGTGCCGCGAGAAGGGCTTCGGTCCGTGGATCGCAATGGGAGCGGCTGACAAGGGCGATCGGCTGAGGCCTCGGCGCGAGGTGGTACGGGAGCTTGCGTCGAAGGCCGGCGGCTGTCCGTTCGAAGGCAAACCCGGAACCCCAGGAGAAGAAGAGCCGGTCACGGGCAGGCGCATAAATCAGCCCGGCGCTGACGCGCCCGTCCTCGACCAGAGCAATGTTGACGGCAAATTCGTCGCGGCCTTTTATGAACTCCTTGGTGCCGTCGAGCGGATCGATCAGGAGGATTGCGGCATTCGTATCCTGACCGGCCCCGGCAGTAGGAGTATCTTCCTCGCTGACAACGGGGATTGCCGGGAATGATGCCAGGCATGCCGCGCGAAGGATCCGGTGGCTGGCGAGATCGGCGGCGGTGACGGGCGTGCCGTCTTCCTTGGCTCTGGTGGCAAGGTCATCCTTCTGCAGCTTGAACGCTGCCTTGCCCGCCTTCCGAATGATCGGGATCAGTGTTTCGACAAGCTGCCTTCTTGAAGACAGGTCCATCATCATCTCCCCCGCCAACTGCACGATGTCGATTCTTTCCTATTCTGCGACAACGATCCGATCATTGATGCGGGTCAATGCGTTGTCCCGGGAGGATCGCAATGCTGGCAAGGCTATACGGCAATTGAAAGGTCTGCAGATGATCACCGAAGACCAGTCGGCAACCATTTCCTTTCTGAAGGACGCGTTGTCCCAGAATGCAGTGCCCGTCGAAACGATCGAGACACATATATCGCGGATCTTCCTGGTAGGAGAGCGGGCCTACAAGATGAAGCGCGCCCTGAAGCTGCCCTATGCCGATTTCTCCTCCCCGGAGATACGTCTGGCGGCATGCCGCAAGGAAGTCGAATTGAATACGCCGACCGCGCCCGGCATCTATCTCGGCGTCAGGACGATCACGCTGGAGGGGAACGGCAATCTTGCGCTCGACGGCCAGGGCCGATTGGTTGACGCGCTGGTGGAGATGCGGCGTTTCGATCAGTCGCTGTTGTTCGATCGCATCGCCACGTCAGGCGGACTGACACCATCGATGGTGACCTCGCTGGCGAAGGCGATCGTCCGGTTCCATCGTCTCGCCCCGGTCGTCCATGATGGCTCGGGCGCGGCCAATATGGCTGCCGTCCTGAAGGTCAACGAGGCCGGCTTTGCGACCAGCCATGTTTTTTCAGCCGAAGAGGTTGGCGAACTGACAGCGGCCTTCGACCAGCGTCTGACCCAGCTTGCCGGCCTGCTGGACCAGCGTGAACAGGCGGGCAAGATTCGGCGTTGTCACGGCGACCTGCATCTTCGCAATATCTTCCTGCTCGATGGCGAACCGTGCCTGTTCGATTGCATCGAGTTCAACGATCAGATCGCAACGACCGATATCCTTTACGACCTCGCCTTCCTGTTGATGGACCTCTGGCACCGCGGGCATCCCGAATTCGCAAATCTGGTGATGAACCGTTATCTCGACGAGATGGATGAGGAAGACGGATTTGCCGCGCTGCCTTTCTTCATCGCCGTGCGCGCTGCCGTGCGCGCGCATGTCACCGCCACCCAGGCGGAAGACGCGGGCGAGCGGGCGGCGATGCTGGCCGGCGAGGCGCGCTCCTATTTCCAGCTTGCCCGCTCCTTGCTGCAGCCGGTGGCAGGACGGCTCGTGGCCATCGGCGGCCTCAGCGGGTCGGGAAAGACGACGCTTGCAGAAGCACTGGCGCCGCGCATTGGCCGGGCGCCGGGCGCGCGTATCATCGAAAGCGACCGCATTCGCAAGGCGATGCATGGCGTTCCAGCCGAGACGAGGCTGCCCCAGGCTGCATATCGGCCCGAGATTTCCGCAAAGGTCTATGAGGAGATGGCTTGGCGAGCCCGCCTCATCCTTGCGGAAGGCGGTTCCACGGTGGCCGATGCGGTCTTCGACAAGCCGGCCAACCGGCGGATGATCGAGGACGCGGCAGAAGAATGTCACCATCCCTTCTCGGCCTTCTGGCTCGAAGCTGATCCGGCATTGCTGCTGCGGCGCGTTGCGGCACGGACCGGCGGCCCCTCCGACGCGACGGTCGATATCCTGGCGCATCAGCTTGCGCATGATACAGGTGCCGTTACATGGCCGCGTCTCGATGCCACTCGGCCTGCGGAAAGGATCGCCGATGAGATCATCCATCGCATCCAGAAACCGATTTATATTTGACGCATTGAAATCGAAAGTAAAACCCACACAGATGAGCCAATTCTGGTGGAAAGACTATTTTCTCGCGCCGGAGCCAATCAATAGCAAATCGAACGTCGCGTTCGACATAAAATACCAATGCAAACGGTAATTGCGTGACCGGCGCGAGCAGTACCGACGGAATCATGTCAACGCCGATGTTGATTTGCCTCAATGCACTAATGGAATGGAGAGGCCATCATAAAAGTATTCGATGAACGCATCTCTCGACAGGAGGGATACGCATGCTTAGAGCAAAGCGCGATAATCTCGGTGGTCCGTCCGGTAGCGCGGTGCCATCTCTGGGTGAAATTGAGGGTCGAGTCTTCGTTCTTCAAATTATGGCGACTACGGCTTTAAAGCGGCTATTGAGCCGTCGAGACGCCGATGGTCAGACCGAACTGATGACGGCGCTTCAGCGCGCAATCGAAAGAAAATGCAAACAGGCGAATCTCCCTGAAGCTGATATCGCCGCTGCTTCAGAATATGCGAAAGGGTTGCTTGATGAAGCGCTGGACCGGGCGGGCGGAGCTGCAGCCATAAGGCGGTGAGCACCTTAGCCGCAGGTAGCGACGAAGACGACGACCATTAAACCGCTGCGGCCATCTGAAGAAGCCGTCGTCAAGTCAACCAGCTGGACCTACCGTGCTGCTCTATCGATATTCTAACGACCGTTTGGATGTCCGAAACGGATGAAACCAACCCGGTTTTGTCGTGATTGAAGATCCGAGATGTCGATGAAGGAGCAGTTATGAACATCCAAGAAATGTCGTACCGTGACTGTATGGCCCTTGTGAAGAAACAATGGCTTGCGAGGTTAGCCTGTGCAGAAGCCGACATCCCATACGTTGTTCCTATCCAATATGCCTTTGCCAATGATCGGTTATATTTTTTCACGTTGCCCGGCAAGAAGCTGGAGATCATGAGACGGAACCCCAACGTCTGCGTCCAAATCGATAAGCTCAAAAGCAAGCACTCATGGAAATGCGTAATCATCGATGCGAGATTCATTGACCTTGGCGGCGACGAATGTCGCGAGGAGAAGGATCAGGCATGGTCCCTGCTTGCGCGACACGTTGATTGGTGGGAGCCTGGTGCTTTGAAACCCTCCGCCAAATTGGCGGATACAGCATCGAAGACACATATTTTCTTTGCGCTAGATATTGTCGATATAAGCGGACGCATCACGGACAGCTAGTATATGATGGATCAGCAAGGCGAAAAAAGAAAACAACCTTTTTCGTCTCTCCAAAAGGATTTCCGCCATGCAAAAAATCGAGGGCCAAAATCTTGACGGCAAGAGCAGTGCGACCGCGCCGACGATTGGAGAAATTGAAGGTCGTTTGCTTGTTCTTGAACTCGTCGCTTCGAGTTGCTTGACGAGGTTGCTTAATCTCCACGATGGACAGGAGAAGACAGAACTAATTGCGGAGATAATGCACGACATCGAAGTTAATTGCCGAAACTCGGGACTTCATTCCCGAGATATAGTCGACGCACAAAATTACGCCGAAGATTTGTTAAAAGACGCGCAAGTTCAAGCGGATGGTCTGGAAGACATCAAGCATGCATACCTCAAACCAAAATGAATTGGTAATCGACAGCGCATTGAAAGTGGATGGGCGAAAACGCTGATCCCTAGTCCCGATGGTAAGATTTGGATTAATGACGGTTTGCACAGTCCGCGGGGGGCTGCCTTTGAATGCCGCTTACCGATCGAGCCGCCCTGATCGCTGAATGGGACACTGCTCACTACAGGTGCACAAACCGGTTTCTGATGCAATCTCGCCTGCCAACCGGCGGATGATCGAGGAAGCGGCAGAAGACGGCCACCATTCCTTCTCGACCTTCTGGCTCGAAGCGGATCCGGCATCGCTGTGGTAGCGCATCGCGGCCCGGATCGGCAGTTCCTCAGACGCGACGGTCGATATCCTGGCGCATCGGCTTGCGCATGATACGGGTGTCGTTGCATGGCATGACCCCACCTCGATGTCACGCAGCCTGCGGAGAGGATCGCCGATGAGATTATCCACCGTATCGGGAAGAAAAGTTCGGAGGCCGCCATTGCGAATGTCGAAGCCCGCGCGGATGCTCCGGGCCATCCAAATACTGCTCTTTGACCGACTGTAATGAAGGCCTGTTTGGATCTGCCGGGGCTCCAGCAGGTTGCTATTTAGAAGCGACCGGTCTTCATGCCGTCGATGAACTATGGCTACCGGCCTTTCGCAGTGAGGCATGTTTGCCATTGCGCCGGTGGAAGAAGAAGCGCTTGGCAATTTCGAGGGTGACGGCAAAGACAAGCGAAATGCCGAGCAGGCCGCCAAGCAGGGGCAGCGGAAGGGGTACGAACCCGAAAGTGCCGGCAAACGGCAGATAGGGCAGGGCAATGCCGACAATGCCGATGAGCATCGTCGCCCCGAAGAGCAGCCGGCTCGGCCGGCTCTTCCAGCTTGCGGCAGCGGTGCGCACGATCAGCATGGTTGCAAGTTGCGTGACCAGCGATTCCACGAACCAGCCGGTGCGAAACTGATCGACGGTCGCCTCGATGATGAACATCAGGAAACCGAAGGTCAGGAAATCGAAGAGCGAGCTGATCGGGCCGAAGCAGAGCATGAAGCGCTCGATAGCAGCGATATTCCATCGCTTTGGGCGCAGCACGTCGGCATGTTCGACGCGGTCCGTGGCTATTGCCATGGAGGGTACGTCGGCCAGAAGATTGTTGAGCAGGATCTGCTTGGCGAGCAGCGGCAGGAAGGGCAGGAAAAGCGAAGCGATCGCCATGCTGATCATGTTGCCGAAATTGGCGCTGGTGGCGATCGAGATATATTTCATTGTATTGGCGAAGGTCCGCCGGCCGTCGTCGATACCGCGCGCCAGCACGTCGAGGTCACGGCGCAGGAGCACGATATCGGCCGCCTCACGGGCGACATCGACGGCGCTGTCGACGGAGATGCCGATATCGGCCTCGTGCAGCGCCGGTGCATCGTTGATGCCGTCGCCGAGATAACCGACCACATGGCGGGCGCGGCGCAGGGCCTTGATGATCCGCTCCTTCTGATTGGGATCGATCTCGACGAAGAGATTTGTCTTCTGCGCCCGGGCAAAAAGCGCGTCAGTGCTCATCGCTGCGATCTCGCCGCCGGTCAGGAGATGGGTCGATTTCAGGCCGATGGTTTCAGCCAGATGCCGGACGACGTAACGATTGTCGCCGGAAATGATCTTGATGTGGATGCCGCGGTGCTTCAGACCTGCAAGAGCCTCCTTCACACCGGCTTTCGGTGGATCGAGGAACAACAGGAAGCCCTCCAGGCAGAGCCCGGACTCGTCGTCCTTACCGTATCCCGTTTTTTCCGACGGGAACCGGCGTGTGGCGATGGCGATCACCCGGATGCCGTCCTCGCTCCAGTTCCGGTAGCGTTTCTCGACGGCGTCGCGCAGCGGTGCGTCAAGCGGCCGTGTCATCGCGCCGGCCTTGGCCGATGTGCAGGCGGCGAGGACATTGGCGACGGCACCCTTGCAGATGAGGTCGGTCCCGTCTTCCCCTCTGGTGACGACGGAAAGTCGCTTGCGGGCAAAGTCGTAGGGAATTTCATCCACCTTGCGATAATGCGCCATCTCGTCCGGAGCATTGCCCGACGCAAGGATCGCATCGTCGAGCGGGTTTTTTAGGCCGGTCTGCAGGCTGGCATTGAGGGATGCGAGCAGGCGCACCCGGACGGATGCCTCCCCGACAATGTCGACGCAGCTGTCGAGCTGGATGACGCCTTCCGTCAGCGTCCCCGTCTTGTCGGTGCAAAGCAGGTCCATGCTGCCAAGATTTTCCATCGCCTCCAGGCGGCGGATGATGACGCCTTCCCTGGCCATCACCCGGGCACCCCGCGCCAGGGTGACACTGATGATCGCCGGCAGCAGCTCCGGCGTCAGACCGACGGCGAGCGCCAACGAAAACAGCAGCGAGTCGATCAGTGGTCGATGCAGCAGGAGATTGGCGACGAAGACGACGAGGACGATCGCCAGCATGATCTGTGTCATCAGATAGCCGAAGCGGCGAATGCCGCGGGAGAATTCCGTCTCCTGCAGCTGACGCGTCACCGCGTGGGCGATCGTCGCGAATTCGGTTCGGCCTGCAGTGGCGACGACGAGGGCGCTCGCCGTACCGCTCCGCACGGAGGTGCCGGTAAAGATGCAGTTGAGGCGGGTGCCGATCTGGGCTTCCGGCGGCGAGATGCCGGGAGCCTTGCCGACCGGAAAGGTCTCGCCGGTCAGTGCCGCCTCGCTGACATTCAGATCTCGAGACGATAGGATCACCGCATCCGCCGGCACGAGACTGCCCGCCGAAAGACTGATGACGTCGCCCGGCACGACCGCCGCGGCCGGGACTGCCCGTTCAGTGCCGTCGCGCAGCACGGTCGCCGACAGCGATATGCTTTTCCGCAGGGATTCGACGGCACGGCTTGCCCCATATTCCTGGGTGAATCCGAGCAGGCAGCTTGCGAGGACGATGCAGCCGATGATCAGTGCATCATGCAGTTCCCCGACGCTTGCCGCGACGATGGCGGCAAAGATCAGGATGAGGACGAGCGGACTGACGAATTGCTTGAGCAGCGTGCGGAACGCACCCGCGTCGCCGGCGGCATCGACGGTATTCGCTCCATATACCTGCAGCCGCGCTTTCGCTTCCGCCGATGTGAGGCCGGAGGGCTTCGACTTGAGCTCTCGAAGAAGCTCCGGCAGCGGCAGCGCCCAGTAGGGCCGCTGATTGCCTGTGCTCCTGTCGAGATAGGTGGTGCCGGAATCAGCCGAATTGTCCATGTCGCCGCTCCTTGGATCGCCGGGAGAGCTTGCCCTGCGCACAGGTTGCGACATTGACCCGCGTCAATTCTACGATCACGGATCGTGCGGCATTTTAACCTTGCCGCGGCGCTTGCGGGCGCTCCGGCATTTGTCGGCTTCCAGGAACACGAAAAGCGGTCAGGCGAATGCCAGACGTACCGTCCGCAAAAGACAGACCTTGGCCACCGTCAAGGTCCGCCCCCCGACACGGTCCATATCGTCGAGCTCTTCCGGCGAGCCGAGTCGCGGCGTCTTGATTCGACGATACGTCCGATTTACTATCGAAAACAAGCCAGTTTAATCCAGATCCGTCAACCTACGAAGGAGCTCATCTTCTTCAAAAGATCGGTGGAGATCTCGAATTGCCGCGCGGTTCCCCGACCCATGGAATTCGTCACCATCGTCTCATTCAGCATTCCCCGCTTTACGAGAAGATTGACCGTCTCCTTCGCCCCACTCCGTGTCAATTCCGTAACTTCAATTATATTTGAAAGAGTTAGTTTCTTTTGTGCCAAACTCATGGTGTAAAGGATCGTCATCATGCCGATCTCCTTCAGCCGTGCCTGCGGGGTCTCGTCCTCAAGCGGATGATCAAGGATCTCATGGAGGATGAGTCCGGAGAAGGCGAGGTTGTGCAACTGTGTCTTGAGCGCTCTTGTCATGTTATTTAACTGTGTTATATACGTCAGTTAAAAGGCGCTTCGTTGGAGCTGGACACTGCTTCCGCAAAGGGCCGCTGTCGCCTCGGAGGGTCAAGTCCATGAAAAGCCTTCTGCTGAATATCCTGCTTTCGATCTCGTGCATGATACCATCCTACCTGATTTCCACCAGCAATGCGTGGTCTGATGATTGGGGATGCCAGGTTATCCTGTGCCTTTCCAATCCAGGGGGGCCAACCCAATATGCGGAATGCCGGCCTCCGATCCAGAAACTCTGGAGTGAGCTTGCAAAGGGCCACTCGTTTCCAACGTGCAGCGGCGTCGGGTTTCATAGCTCGCGCCCCGGTTACGAGCCCTATTATTGCGATGCTGGCTACCGGTTGTCGGGCAGCTACGGACTGCGGGGTCAGGAGGCAACCTGTGTCTCGACCTCGCTTCAGCATGTGAGCAGTTCGCTTTGCTCCTATGATCGCGACAACCACGGCAGGGCAAACTCGGTCCTGTCACCACGTTGGCAGCGCGAAGGCGGCCGACTTCAATGCGTGGGTTATCCGATCGCGCGCCCGAACAGGCGGCCGCAGTCGCACTACGTCGACGTGATTATAGACGGCGTCGGCCAGCAGCGCGTCTGGTACTAAGCGATGAGTGCCGCGTTCGTCGACATCGCTCAGAGCTGCGCACCGATGGTTCAGGTGGAAATGCTCGCCGGCGTCGTGAGCCTGGAGAGCAAGTTCCTTCCCTTCGCCATCCGCATGAACAGCGGCGCGTCCCTTGCTGCGCAGCCAGCAAGCAAGGCTGAGGCGATCGAACTGGCCACGTCCTTGATTGCCGATCACCAGGATATCCAGATCGGACTTGGCGGGATCGATGTCGAGAAACTTCGGAAACTGAACCTCTCCGTTTCTGACGCCTTCGACCCCTGCCTGAACCTCAAAGCGACTGCGACCCTTCTCGACGGCTACTACCGTCTCGCTTTGAAAGTCGGCGCCGTTCCGGCACAGGCGGAGAATGTGATGCTGCAGTCCTACTACGGACGAGACGATCCAAGCGTTGGGGCGATGGTCAAATATGACGAGCAAGTGCGCAGGGAGGCAAAGCGGCTTTCCCCGACACTCACATCTCTCAACATCGGGGAACCCGATGAGGATGGCGCCCACGCCGGGCAACCTCGCGATCAACCAGCTCGGCCTCTCCCAAGGCAAGTCTCCCAAGCCGAAGAAGCCGCATCATGGGACGTGTTCAGTCCCAAACGGCGATCGTCGGTTCTCGTTTTCCAGAATGACTGATTGGAGCAAAGTGAATGATTTCTCGAAGCCGCCTTCGACCCCTTGCCGCCTCAACGCTCATGGCGTTCACCATCATTGCCTGCTTGGTCGGGCCGGCCTTTGCCCAGTCCGCCGGCATCGAGACCGTGCTGCAGAACATCGTCACCATGCTCACAGGCAATATCGCCCGCCTGCTGGCTGTGATCGCGGTAATCATCATCTGCATCGCCTGGATGTTCGGCTACATGGATCTCCGCCGCGCCGGCTTCTGGATCATCGGCATCGGCGGCATTTTCGGCGCCACCGAACTGGTCAATACCATCGTCGGTGGCTGACCACCGATGGTGAGCGCTCCCACCCTTGAGGAAGACACCTTGTTCCTGGCCTGCACACGCCCGGCAATGATTGCCGGCGTGACCATGGAAGCGATGGGTATCAACATCATGCTGACCACCATTCTTTACATCACCGCCGGATCGATCGCCTACGCGCTCGTCGGTGTGGTCTTTCATCTCGTCTTCCAGGCGCTCGTCAAGCATGACCACAACATGTTCCGCATCCTGCTCGCCTGGATTGAGACCCGAGGCCGGTCCCGCAATGCCTCCTATTGGGGCGGCGCCACTGTCTCGCCTCTGAAGCTTGTCCGACGTTATGACGAAAGGGACCTGAGCCTTGCCTAGCATAGCGACACTGCGGTCCCGCGAGCTTGGGCCTGAGACCTTCATTCCTTATGTGCGCCACGTCGACGAGACGACCGTCGTGCTCGATTCCCGCGCGTTAATGACTGTGTTGGTGCTTGAAGGCGTTTCCTTCGAGACCGCCGATGTTCTGGATCTCAACGGTCTGCATCGCAGCCTGAATACGCTCTACCGCAATATTGCCGACGATCGGCTGGCGCTCTCGACGCATGTCATTCGCCGGCGCGACAACGACTATCCGGAGGGACACTTCGCCAGTCGCTTTTTCGATGGTCTCAATGCAAAATATCGCGAGCGGATGGTGCATGAGGAACTGTTTCGCAACGACCTTTATCTGACCCTCGTCTGGTATCCGAGCCGCGACACTGCCGACAAAGCCGCCAATCTTCTCTCTCGTCTGCGCAAGGCGCGCCGATCCAGCATCGAATTGGACGAGACGGCGCTTAAGTACCTTCACGACAAGGTAGTCGACGTCACCGCCGGACTGAAGAGCTTCGCGCCCCGTGTCCTTTCCCTTTATGACCAGGACGGCATCCTGTTCTCCGAGCCGAGCGAGTTTCTCCACCAGCTCCTCGGCGGACGCCGAGAGCCGCTGCCCCTGACGGAAGGGCGGATCTCGTCGGCGATCTATTCGGATCGGGTGATCTTCGGTCGCGAGACGGTCGAAATCCGCCATGAGGCGGAAACCAGGTACGCCGGTATGTTCGGCTTCAAAGAATATCCGGCAACCACGCGCAGCGGCATGCTCGACGGCATCCTGACCGCCCCCTTCGAGCTCATCTTGACGCAGTCCTTTGCCTTCACGTCGAAGGCGGATGCCCGCACGATCATGGGCCGCAAGCAGAACCAGATGGTGAGTGCCGGCGATAAGGCTGCGTCCCAGATCGACGAACTCGGCCACGCGATGGATGATCTGGAGTCCAACCGTTTCGTCCTAGGTGAACATCATCTTAGCCTGGTGGTCTTTGCGTCGTCGGTTAAGGAACTGACCGATCATATGGCCAAGGCACGCGCGCATCTCACCAGCGGCGGCGCGGTCGTCGCCCGCGAGGATCTCGGGCTCGAGGCCGGCTGGTGGGCGCAACTGCCAGGCAACCTCCGCTATCGGGCGCGCTCGGGAGCGATCACCTCCCGCAACTTCGCGGCACTTTCGCCCTATCACTCCTATCCGACCGGCCAAAAGGACGGCAACGAATGGGGACCGGCGGTCGCGATGCTCAAAACGGCCTCCGGATCGCCATTCTATTTCAATTTCCATCACAGCGATCTCGGCAATAGCTTTGTCTGTGGTCCATCCGGTGCAGGCAAGACGGTGCTCCTGAACTTCATGCTCTCGCAGCTCGAGAAGCATGACCCGCATATGGTGTTTTTCGACAAGGACAGGGGAGCCGACCTGTTCGTTCGCGCTGCCGGCGGCACCTATCTGCCACTGAGGAACGGTGTTGCCACGGGCTGCGCACCGCTGAAGGCGCTCGACCTGACCGCGGAGAACAAGATCTTCCTTACGCGCTGGATCGGCAAACTGGTGGGTGCGACGACGCGGGAGCCAACCGTCACCGAGCTGCGCGACATCGCCTCGGCCGTTGACGGTCTCGCCGACCTTCCTGTCGGGCGTCGCTCTATCGGCGCTCTGCGCACCTTCCTCAACAACACCGATCCGGAAGGCATCGCCTCTCGGCTCCGGCGCTGGGAGAGGGGAGGGCCGCTCGGTTGGGTATTCGACAACGAGGCCGACGACATCGGCATCGGTGCCAAGTTCATCGGGTACGACATGACCGATTTCCTCGACAACGAGGAGATCCGCACGCCCCTAATGACCTATCTGTTCTATCGCATCGAGCAGCTGATCGACGGGCGCCGCATCATCATCGTCATCGACGAGTTCTGGAAAGCACTGCAGGACGAGGGGTTTCGTGATCTCGCCCAGAACAAGCTGAAGACGATCCGCAAACAGAATGGCCTCATGCTGTTTGCGACCCAGAGCCCGCGCGACGCGATTATCTCGCCGATCGCCCATACGATCATCGAGCAATGCCCGACGCAAATCTTCCTGCCGAATCCGCGCGGTGACCGCGCCGACTATATCGACGGCTTCAAGCTGACCGAACGCGAATTCGAGCTGATCTCGCGCGAGCTTTCCTTCGAAAGCCGGCGGTTCATCGTCAAGCAGGGACACAACAGTGTGGTCGCCGAGCTCAACCTCAACGGTTTTGACGACGAGCTCGCGATCCTTTCGGGTCGGACGGCGAATATCGAGCTGGCAGACGCCATTCGGACCGAACTCGGTGAGGGGCGCGAGGATTGGCTTTCAGTATTCCAGCAACGGAGGAGGGCAGGCTGATGCGGATGAAGACGACAAGGAACGTCATTCTGTTGATGGCTTTGCTGCTTTCCGTTGACCTTGCGCATGCTCAGGGGATCCCGGTCATCGACCAGTCGGCGATCGCTAAGCAGATCGAGAGCATCACGCAGCTCAAGTCTCAGCTGGATACCCTGAACCAGCAGCTGCAACAGGCGCAGCAGCTTTATGGTTCGCTGAACAAGATCACCAACATGGCCGACGTCGCGAGTCTGCTGAACGATCCATCGATCCGCAAGGTGCTTCCGCAGGACTTCAACGCCATCGAGGGACTGTTCAAAGGCTCGGGGACCGGTGTCTTCGGCGACTCCGCCTCTAAATTCCTCCAGGACAATTCCACCTATCGGACCGACGCGAATGATTTCTATGCACAGGAGCTTTCGCGCATCCAGAACCAGAACGCCGGACAGATGAGCCTCGGCCAGCAGATCTATGACGCTGCCACCAAGCGCATCGACGGAATCGACCAGCTCCGCCAGGAGATATCGAATGCGGCCGATGCCAAGGATATCGCCGATCTGCAGGCGCGCCTGCAGGCCGAAACCGCCTTCCTGCAAACCGACGTCCTTCGCATGCAGGGCCTGCAGATGGTCCAGCAGGCGCAGGTGCAGGTCGATGAACAGCGAAAGGCCGAGGATTGGCGCCAGCGCATGGATACGATGGGGGCGGCGCTCAAATGAAGGTGTTTTTTCTCGGTGCAGCGATGCTTCTCCTGTCGGCATGCTCGCCTGAAAAGGAGAGAACCTACACCGTCGAGGGGCTGATTGCCGACGATGCCTTGCTGACGAAGATTATCGGAGAATGCCGAAACAATCCCGGCACGCTCCGTGACACCCCCAATTGCCGCAATGCTGAGGCCGCTGATGGTAAGCTCTGTCTCGAACGCATGCGCAAGTCGCTCGGAGGCTGACCGATGTATCAGGTGTTCAGCTTTGTCGACGGCCAGTTCAAGGCTCCTCTAGAGAACTTCATTTCCTCTGGAACTTCGAACATCGCCAATTGGGTCGCCGGCCCGCTGACGGCAGCGTTGACGCTTTATATCGTCCTCTATGGCTATCTGGTGCTCCGCGGCTCCGTGCGGGAGCCGATCCTCGAATTCGCCTTCCGGGCGATGAAGCTTGCCATCATCGTTATGTTGGTGAGGAACGCCGGCGATTACCAGACCTACGTCACCAACATCTTTTTCGACGCCCTGCCAAAGGAGATTTCGCAGGCGCTGAACTCAGGGACCGCGCCGAGCGCATCCACTTTCGACAGCCTGTTGGATAAAGGCCAGAAATGCGCCTACGAGATTTGGTCGCGTGCCTCCTGGCCGGTCGATATCGTGACCGGCGTTGGCGGCATGCTGGTGATCGGCGCAAGCTTCCTCGTCGCCGCGATCGGTTACGTCGTCTCGCTCTATGCGCGCCTCGCGCTCGCCATCGTGCTCGCGATCGGTCCGATCTTCATCGCTCTCGCCATGTTCCAGTCGACGCGACGGTTTACCGAATCCTGGATCGGTCAGCTCGCGAACTTCGTCATCCTGCAGGTACTGGTGGTGGCCATAGGCTCGCTGCTGATCACCTGTATCGACACGACCTTTACCGCAATCGAGGGCTATAGCGACGTCCTGATGCGTCCGATAGCACTCTGCGCCATCTGCATCGCTGCTCTCTACGTCTTCTATCAATTACCCGGCATCGCATCTGCGCTTGCGGCAGGTGGCGCATCGCTGACCTACGGCTATGGCGCGGCCCGAGATGCGCATGAAAGCACGCTCGCCTGGGCTGCTTCGCAGGCGGTCAGGGCGGTCGGCCGAGGAACCAGTGCCGTCGGCCGCCGGCTGACACCGAGCCGGGCGGAATGACACCCTCGATATCAATGGAATTGGACAGGTTATTTTTAGATGTCCCGTATGCTTTTGTCGCTTTTGCTGACCGCGAGCCTCACTGGCTGCGGTTCGATCTCCCATCCTCTGCCAAAGTGTGACGGCTACTCCCGCCGTCCGCTGAACCGCTCCATGTGGCAATGGGAAGACAACGAAAAAACGGATCGGTCGACCACTGGGGCCGTCGATGCGGGTTCGACAAGCCGTGCCACCTCCTTTGCGGAGGAACCGGCCACCAAAACGCCTGCTGCCTTTGCGCAGTTCGACGTCGTCGGCTCCCATCGTCCATGCGAGGGCAAATGACATGGTGAGCACAGATAGTCTGAAGAGCTATTTCGAGAAGGCCCGCCGGTTCGATCAGGACCGGCTGATCCAGGTCGAGCGCTCTGCCCGGATCGCCTGGTTCGTCGCCATTTGCGCCAGTATCATCGCCGTCGTTTCGGTCTTCGCCATCGCCGGCCTCACACCTCTGAAGACGGTGGAGCCCTTCGTCGTGCGGGTCGACAATTCGACCGGCATCGTCGATGTCGTCTCAGCGTTGACCTCGACCGCAGGTACCTATGATGAAGCGGTGACAAAATATTTTGCGGCCAAATATGTGCGTGCCCGCGAGGGATATGTATCGAGCGAGGCCGAGGAAAATTTCCGGGCGGTGGCGCTGCTGTCGACCCAGCCTGAGCAGGCCCGGTTTGCCGGCGCCTACCGCGGCAGCAATCCTGATTCGCCTCAGAATATCTATGGGCGGAGTGCAACCTCGCGGATCAATATTGTGTCGATCTCGCTGATCAACGCTACTGTGGCCTCTGTTCGATATATGCGCACCGTCACGCGCGGCGACGATCTGCGCACCACGCATTGGGTGGCCACGCTCACCTTTTCCTATGTCAACGCTCCGATGTCTTCCACCGACCGGCTGGTCAATCCTCTGGGCTTTGTCGTCAGCGAGTATCGCGCCGATCCGGAGGCCATCAATTGAGACTGTATTTCCTCATTGCCTTTGTCCTGGCTGCTGGAGCTAGCTCACCGGCGCTTGCGCTCGACACACCGCGTAGCGCCTCACAGGATAGCCGCATCCGCTTTGTCGACTATCAGCCCTACAACATTACGAAGATCGTCGGCACGCTTAGATCGTCCGTGCAGATCGAGTTTGCAGCTGACGAGGAGATCGCTCATGTGGCGCTGGGTAACAGCGTCGCATGGGAGGTAGCGCCCGCAAGCAACATCCTGTTCCTCAAGCCGCGGGAAAATCAGCCGGTGACGAACATCTCGGTCGTGACGACCATGCGCGATGGCTCGACACGCAGCTACCAGATGGAACTCACCGTCCGGGACGGAAGCGTCGAAGTCGGGCAGAACACCTACTTCTATGTAAAATACCGCTATCCGGCCGATGAAGCGGAGCGACGAAAGCAGGAAGCTGCCACTCGCGCCCAAGCAGCGCAAGCCGGAGAAGCCGACCGCGTCTTGTCCCTACATGAGGCCTATGGGCCGCGGAACTGGCGATACTCGGCGCAAGGCGCGCAGGCGCTTGAGCCGCAAGCCGTCTACGACAATGGCAAGGTCACGACCTTCGCCTTTGTCGGCAACCAGGAAATGCCGGCGATCTACATGGAGAACTCCGACGGCACGGAAAACCTGGTCCCGAAGTCCGTCGATGGCAATCTCGTGCTGGTTCACGCCATCAGCCGAAAGTTCATTCTGCGCCGAGGTGACGAAGTCCTCTGCATCTTCAACGAAGCCTATGATCGCGTCGGCATCAATCCCGAGACGAATACGACGTCACCGTCGGTCGAGCGTGTCGTCAAGACAGAACCCCGGGTAGCGCAATAGGAGGTGACATGGCCGAGGAAGAAATCACCCAGATCCCTGGCGAGCGCGCCGAGACCTCGACCGGCCGGCAACTCGACAACAATCCGATCCTCAAGCGCAGTGCGGTCGCTGTGGCGATCGTCGCCTTTGTAGCCTTTGCCCTCTGGTCGATGCGAGGGCAGAACAAGCCATCGGATGGCACGCAACCTGAGCGGGTCGTCATCCGCCAGACATCGGATTTCGAGCCGGCCAAGCAACCGGTCCAGCCGGTGACGAGGCCAACAGAGGTCCAGCTCCCGACACCCGCTGCCACCGAGAAGGCTCCTACCGACGACGACAAGCTGCTCGACGCGGCCCGCCGGGCTCCAGTCATGGCTTACGGCGCCGAGAAAACGCCAGCCGCCAGACGACAGCAAGACGATGCGAACACGGACCCCAACTCGAACTACGTTCCGCTCGGAAACACACCTGGCAGTTTTGCCGGGCAGAGTGAGAACGAAGATCAGCGCTTCAACCGTATGCTGACGCCGACGCAATTGCAGGGCTCGCGCGCCGGCACACTCGGCAATCGCGACTTCATTGTCGCCATGGGGACCTCTATTCCTTGTGTGCTCGAGACGGCGCTTTCTTCCGATCAGCCGGGATTCACTAGCTGCGTCATCAACCGGGATGTCTTTTCGGACAATGGCCGCGTCGTGTTGATGGAGAAGGGAACGCAGGTCGTCGGCGAATATCGCGGTGGTCTCCGTCGCGGCCAGAAACGTCTGTTTGTCCTGTGGGACCGGGCGAAAACGCCGAAAGGCGTAATCATCACCCTGGCGTCGCCCGCGACCGATGCTCTTGGTCGCGCCGGCGTCGATGGATATGTCGACACGCATTGGTGGGAGCGTTTCGGCAGCGCAATTCTTCTATCGATCGTCGGCGATGCGACCTCCTATGCTAACAGCCGGCTTCAGGACAGCGACGTCGAGGCGCAAAACACGACGAGCGCTGGTCAGCAGGCAGCGGCGATCGCCGTGGAGCAATCGATCAACATTCCGCCGACGCTCGAGAAGCACCAAGGCGAGCTTGTTTCGATCTTCGTGGCGCGCGATCTCGATTTCTCCAGCGTCTACCGGCTTCGCGTCACAGAACCCCGCAATCGCATCTACGATCGCGCGGCGCTCGGCGATTTCAGCCCGGCTTCGACACTTGTGACAAAGTAGGGGCTGCGATGACTGAGGCTACTGACTCCGGCGTCGTGCGAGAATTGTTGCTGCCGCTGTCGCGGTTCCTTCGAGACGAGACGCTCTATGAAGTTATTGTCAACCGGCCGGGCAAGGTCGTGACAGAGGGAGCAGACGGATGGCAGACCCACGACATGCCGGACCTATCCTACGACAGATTGATGCGCCTCGCGCGAGCGGTCGCGAGCTTCTCCAATCAAAAGATCGACGAAACCCGGCCGATCCTGTCGGCGACCCTGCCCGATGACGAGCGCGTCCAGATCGTGATTCCGCCAGCGACAGCAACGGGAACCGTCAGCCTCACTATTCGTAAGCCGTCCACGGTGTTGCTCAGTCTCGATGATCTCGATTTCGGGGGATTGTTTGCCAAGGCCTCACGCGCGATAAGTGAGGATGACGAGGCGGATCAGAAGCTGTTGGAGTTCTATCGGATCGGCGCCTACAAACAGTTTCTCCGGGAGGCAGTGCTTGCGCGGAAAAACATTATCATCTCTGGCGCGACAGGATCGGGCAAGACGACGCTATCCAAAGCGCTGATCCGGTATATCCCGGATACCGAGCGGGTCATCTCCATCGAGGATACTCCGGAATTGGTGATCCCGCAGCCAAACCATGTCCGGCTCTTCTACTCGAAAGGTGGCCAGGGAACGGCCAAGATCGGCGCCAAGGACCTTCTCGAATCCTGCCTGCGCATGCGCCCGGACCGAATCCTGCTGCAGGAGCTTCGAGATGGAACGGCCTTCTACTATATCCGCAATGTAAATTCCGGGCATCCTGGCTCGATTACCACAGTCCATGCTGACTCCGCGCGTCTCGCCTTCGAGCAGCTGACATTGCTGGTGAAGGAGTCGGACGGTGGTGGCGACCTCGAACGGCACGACATTCGTGAAATGCTGACGATCGCGATCGACGTTATCGTCCAATGCAAACGTATCGACGGACGGTTTCGCGTGACCGAGATTTACTATCGTAACGCCTAAGAGAACGAAGGTAGCTGGTCGAAACCCAAAAGGGAGGAACCTCGATAGCTTGATTTGGCTGAACATTGGTGTTTAGCCGCGATCTCGTCTTGCACCGTTTGCGCTTTTGGGAGGACTGTCCCCTCCCACAGGCTCAAATCATGCCCCGAACTTCAGGTGGAGGAGGGGACTGCGGATGAGGAGCAACACTGGCATCCGCTGAACCAGTATGACAACACTGACGCAGCGCGGCGAAGAAATCTGCTACCGGCTGTTTGATAAAGGGAAATCACCCATGGCCGTGGCGCATTTAATGGGTATTTCACTGAAGGCCGCGCGTAAGCGACATGGGATGTGGCAAGCAACCGGAGGCGTAAATCGTCCAGTGTTGACCTCTCAGCCCTGCCGGAGCGCAAATTCTACCGCCGCTATGGCGACGACTAGGCGCGTACGCCTTGAAGGCACACAAATATTGACAATCTATGCAAGATTGCATATACTCCAATAAAAGATGGAGGCTGACATGCCGAGCATAGCAAATGAAAATAATGAGCGTATGAGTCTAAGAGTTCCGGCTGCGGCTAAGGCTAAGTTGGTACGCGCCGCTGCGCTTCGCAATACCGATCTGACCAATTTCGTCACACAGTCCGCGCTGCGTGAAGCGGATGCCGTGATCGAGCAGGCTGAATCGGTCAAAGTCTCTGAGCGGGATTTCTTGCGCATTCTAGAGCTGCTGGAAAATCCGCCGGCACCTAATGAAAAATTGCGTGCTGCTGCACGTGCGTTACCTAAATCAATATGACGGCTTGGCATGAAGAGGCGATCGGCAAGCATCATGATCGCAAAAATTTCGACTGCGGCGATGCTGAACTGAACGATTTTCTGCAAAAATACGCTCGACAGAGCCACGATCAGGGCGGCGCGAAGACCTTTCTTGCGGTCAGCGATGACGACAACAAGCATATTTTGGGCTTTTACAGCCTTACCCCGACGTCAATCGATCCTAAGAAAGTGCCGGCTGCGGTGCGTAAGGGGCTTGGACGGCATGAGGTGCCGGGCTTCCGGTTAACCCGCCTTGCTGTCGATCGGCGCCAACAAGGAAAAGGCATCGGTGGTCAGCTCATGCTGGCGGCCGGCAGGCGTTGTTTGCGTGCAGCGTCGGAAGTCGGCGGCGTAGTGTTAGCTATCGACGCTAAAAATGACAGGGTAGCCGAGTGGTATAAAAGCTATGGCGCGATACCACTCGTCGATTCCCCACTTGCGCTGGCGATGCCGCTGACGACCATGGCCGAAGCACTGAAAGCGGCTGGACACACCCTGTAATACGCCATTCACAGGAGCAGATATGCAAGCTGATCTATTTCTGCTCCCTGACAGCAATCTCTTCATTCACTGCAAACCGCTCAAAGATCTCGATTGGTCGCTCTGGAAAAAGTACAGCCATGTCCGGTTGATCGTGACGCGGCCGGTGCAGGTCGAAATCGACCGGCATAAAAAATGGAGGCTCCGATCGGTTAGGGCAGCGCGCGCGGAAAGCATCGAGCCTGTTCAGGGAAATGCTTCAAACAGAACACAATGACATGGTGATCCACGAAGCTGATCCGCGCGTGACCATGATGCTGGCGATTAACATGCGTCCCGATCCCCAGCTTGAAAACAGCCTCGACTATTCGGAGCGGGACGATCAGCTGGTCGGCATTGCTTCTGCCTATTCAAACAATTTTACCGACACAGAAGTCTCGGTTTTAACCTACGACACAGGGCCTATGTTGAGCGCCAAGAATGTCCCCATCTTTTGTTTCTTGCGAAAGAAAAGGCGACTGTCGGGTGATATTCCAGCGGATGAGTGGACCAACAAGCGGCTACTGCATGTCGGCTGAAAGACCTATACCATCTGCCTTTCGAACCTACTCGCTCGACCCGAGCATTGCCGTTTCGGCAAGGAAAGAGCCGAAAATCGGCGCTTCTTAAGAACGCTCTAGTTTGTCATAGTTTGCTGAAGGCGCCGTTCAGAGCGCCGTGAGGCGAAGGACATGGCTTACGTAATTACCGAACCCTGCATCGATACGAAGGATGGAGCCTGCACCGTCGCCTGTCCAGTCGATTGCATCTATGAGGGCGGAAGGATGTTCTACATTCAGCCGGAGGAATGCATCAATTGCGGGCTCTGCCTTTCTGTTTGCCCGGTCGACGCTATCTTGTGGGACGAGGAAATGCCAACGGAGCGGCTGTTCCTGCGCGACGTCAATCGCGATTTCTTTGCCGATGACGTCACCGGATGGGGCGCCCCCGGTGGTTGGGACAAGAGCCGCGTCACCAGCCTCGATCATCCTTTCGTGGCAGCCTATCGTAGCCCGATCGAAAGCAGAATCTGATTGAATGGGAGCAGCCTTTTCGTGACGTAGACCCGCATTTCCGGCGTGATCGCCGCCGTGCCCAGGCCTTTCGACGATCATGGCAACATCGATGATGCCGCCATGATCGAACACGCCCGCTGGTGCCTTAATAATGGCTGCGATTTCTTGAACGTGCTGGGCACGACGGGTGAGGCCAACTCTCTTTCCCCACCCGGCGCAGCGCTCTAACGATGACTGCGGCGCGGGAATTGGACGGTAGAAGGCTGATGGTCGGGACCGGCACGCCGGATCTGGAAGCGACGGTTGCATTGACCCGCCGTGCCTTCGATCTTGGTTTTGCGGCAGCGCTCGTGCTGCCGCCCTATTGCTACAAGCCTGTTGAGGAAGAGGGGTTGTTTGCTTGGTTTGCCGAGCTTGTGAGAACGACGGCGTCGCCGATTGCGATCTACCTCTATAACTTCCCGCAATTGACCGGCATCGAGTTTTCACCCGCCTTGTCGGCGCGGCATTTGCAGGGTTTTCCAAAGCGGATTCTTGGGGCGAAGAATAGTTCCGGCAATCTGCCTATGCGCGGGAGCTTACCAAGATCGCCGGCGTCGGCGTCTTCCCGAGCAGCGAGGCGGCGCTTGCCGATGCCGGTCGCGATGGCTATGCGGGCTGCATCTCGGTGACAGTCAACATCGACCCTCCCTCGTCGCAACGACTATGGCGCGATCAGGAGAATGCCCAGCTGCTGGATCAGGTGCCTGGTCTGCGGCAGGCCATCGCCACTCACCCCTCATTCCGGCGCTCAGGTACCTCGTTGGCAAGCGCACCGGAAATGCAGTTTGGAACAGGGTGTTGCCGTCGCAATTGCCGATCATCGACAAGAAAAAAGGCTCGAAAGCCTCGATGCATTGCGGCCCGTCGTGCTGGTCGCCGCATGATCTCCGCCTGGCTCGAATCATGAGATCCCGGGCCAGGTCGCATAATACGCACGCGTGGCTTCGGACAAAGCTCGAACAAGAGGACGTTGCTTCTTAAGCCTTGGCAGATCGGCTCTGGCCTGCGCCAGGAGCTCGAACAAGGCTGCGTCAAAGTCGATTCCTGCCAGTTTTCCCTGGCGCATCACCTCCCGGCCCGCAATGACAAGCCCCTTGGCATGTTTGGCGCTCATGCGGGTCAACAGGATTTCCGACTCGTCGTGGTCGTCGAACAGCGCGTCGGCGATCAAGGCCTGATAGTCGATGATGGTGAAATCTTCGGCTTCGTCTGCATTGATCACTTGGCCGCCCACGCGGATGGCGGCATCGAACACATTCTGCGCCGTCAACCGTCGCGTCAGGCTGCGACCGCTCTGCAGGAGATAGAGGAGCCGCATCTCCCGCCAGAGATCCTGATCGTCGTCCAATCCGGTGCCGTCAAGACCAATGGCGAAGGCTGGGCCGCCGATCTCTAGCGCGGAGGCGATCGGAGCGACGCCTGAGCAGAGGCGGAGATTGGCTGAGGGATTGCTGACGAGCTGCACGCCGCGCTCGGTAAGCAATTCGAGTTCATCGGGGCGCAACTGGACGCCATGGGCAATGGCGAGCCGCGGCGACAGGAAGCCGATTTTGTCGAGATAGGTGACGATGCCCTCGGGAAAACGTCGATCGAGCCAGACGCGCTGGCGTGGGCTTTCGAGCAGGTGCATGTGGATGCGCCGGTCATGGAGCGCGGAAGCCTCGGCAACCGATTCCAGAAGTGCGTTCGAACACCATTGCGGCCCAATAGGGCCATACTGCACATCGATCAACTGATTGGTATTTGCGGCGGCGATAGCCTGGACGGCATCAAACTGTGTGTGAATGGGAGCATAGTTCGGAATCGTGCCGGCGAGCGCATCCCAATCGCCCTCGGAGAGAAACGGGCGCAATCGCTGCGGGCCGCCATCATAGGCCCAGGCATCGTAGTCGAGTAGTGGACAGGAGAGGCCAAGTCGAATGCCGACATCGCCTGCGGCCCGCATAACCGCGCTCGCCTCATCGACCAGACGATCAACGTTGAGGGAGTTGTGGCAATGCATCGTCGCGCCGACGCCAGTTTTGGCAAGGCGGCCGAAGGCGACGAGCGCTTCGAGATAGGGATCCGTTCGCGGCCGCAGCCTGAGGCCAGGTATCCAGGCTTCCAGTGCGTCGTCGCCCGCCCCGAAATCAAGGGTACGGATACCGTAGCCATGATCGTGAGCATTGACAGGTGAGGGCATGATCAGATCGCCGGGCAGCGCAGTCGTAGCGTCGAATTGCAATGGTAGATCTGTCAATCTGTCGAAGCGCGTGGCCGGGCCATAGCCAGGACATTTAAGCAGGCGGATCTTTTTCATGCTTTTCTCATCTGCTGACGATGGCTCTCAAATCCTCGCCGAACCTGCGCAGCTCGGTATTAAGCAGCTCGATGACTGCTTGGCTAGCATGAGTTAGATGCCGATCGCGCGGCACGAAAATAGCGATATCGACAGTGCTGAGCTTGAAGTCCCGAATCGGGATGGCAACGATTTCACCCGTCTGGATTTCCGGCCAGAGTCCAATCGGGGTAAAAAAACCAATGCCGTCACCCGACATGATTAACGGTTTGAGGAGGATTGGATTGTTGGATGCGACCAACGTTCGCCCCACACGATTGAGGCCCGCAAGTTCGACTGCTATCGCTGAACTGACGACTTCGCTGTCGAGCGCCAGAAGCAGCTTATATTGGGCGCATTCTGGCAACGTCACCGATTTCGCCCGCGCCAATGGATGCGATGAAGCGACCATGGCCATGAAGGCTGTACGGATCGAGCCCACAAGCTTTAGGTCATGTGGGGTCGCAAGGTCAAAGCTGATGCCGATATCAATGTCGCCGGCCGCCATGAAATGGAAGATATTGTTGTAGGCTCCTGCTCGCACGCGAAAGTCGACCGCAGGATGCAGCTTATGAAACCTCTTAATGAAATCAGGAAGAAACGTGATGAGCAGGCTGTCGAGGGCGGCGATATGGACGCGGCCCGTATTCTTTCCCTGAAGGTCGCCGAGATTGGACTTCATTACCTCGAAGTCCTGCAGCGTCTCCTTGGCATGGCGCAGCACGATTTCGCCGGCAGACGTTAGACGCAAACCGTCGGAAAAGCGCTCGAACAACGGTGTCCCAAGCTCGTCTTCCAGCTTCTTGATCTGGCGGCTGACGGCGGAGGTTGCCACATGCAGCTCTTCGGACGCCTTGCGGATCGATCCCGAGCGTGCGACCTCGGTGAAATATTTCAGGATGCTGGCATGCATAGAAAGCCCTCGGCAATCTCGGAGCTATAGCATGCCTACCTGCCGCGCCAAACGGGCGCACGCTTCTCGCGGAAGGCCGCCACACCCTCCATGGCATCCTCGCTTTTCAACGCCTTGATGAGGGCTGGCGTCCGCAGCGCCTGTGCCTCGGCCGGGCTCAAATGCGCGGTGCGATTGACCGTCTGCTTGATCGCTCGCAGCGACAGCGGCGCGCAGCCGACGATGTCAGCGACCCAGCGATCGACAGCCGCATCGAGTTCGCCAGCCGATACGACTTCGTTGACGACACCAAAACTCGCCATTTCCTGCGCGCCGAACTGCCGCCCTGTCAGCATCACGGCCATGGCACGGTTGAACGGAATCTTGCGCTGCAGGAGCACCATACCGCCATCGAGCGGCATGCGGCCGACGCGTGCTTCCGGCAGGCCGAAGCGTGCCGTTTCCACCGCAATGACGATGTCGCAGCCGAGCACCATCTCGAAACCGCCGCCCAGCGCGTAGCCGTTGACGCGGGCAATCACGGGCACGTCGAGCGAGCGACGGAAGGCGAGGCCGCCAAACCCATTCTCCCGGCCGACGGTCCAATAATCGACACCGGAACTGCCGCTGCCGCCCTTGAGGTCCGCGCCTGCACAAAAAGCCTTTTCGCCTGTGCCTGTCAGGACGACGCAGCTGATCTCGTCGCGCCTCTCGATCTCCGTCCAGATCGACTCCAGCCTTGCCTCGGTCTCCGCATCGACCGCATTCATCCGGTCGGGCCGGTCAAGCGTCACGCGAGCGACGCGGTCCTCTACGGTAAAGGAAACGCTCATGCGGCGTCTCCCTGCACCTCGGAAAGCGAGGCCAGAATTTCCTCATTGTGCTGGCCGAGCTGCGGCGGCGCGATCCGCACGGTCACCGGTGCGGCCGACATGTCGATCGGCGAGCCGATAAGGCGGATCGGACCGGTGGCGGTTTCGCCGGCATCGAGGATCATCTTGTTGATGATCGTCTGCTCGTCCTTCAGCGCTTCGGGGAGTGAACGCACCGGCGCGCAGAGGATATCGACGCCTTCCAGCCGGGCGATCCAGTGCGCGGTGCTGTTCTTGGCGAAATTCCCACGGAAGATTGCCTGCAGCTCCGGCCGCCGGGCCATCTGCGCGTCGAAATCCCTGTACTGCGGATATTGCGAGAGATCCTCGATCTCAAGCGCTTCACAGATGTCGCGCAAGGGGTTCGGCTTGAAGGCGCCGACCATGACGATCGCGCTGTCCGTTGTCTCGAAAACACCCGTCAGCGGGAAGGCACCCCAGTTCAGATCCTTCTGCCGCATCAGATGCGTCGTGCCTTCCTGCATCTGCATGGCGATCATGGAGTTGTAGAGGCTGACGGCGACCTGTTGACCTTCGCCGGTCTTGTCACGTTGCAGCAGGGCGAGCAGGATGCCCTGGACGAGATGCATGCCGGCCGAATAGTCGGCAAGCGGCGTGGCATAGATTGAGGTCGGATGGCTGTTGTCCGACTTGCGGCGCATGACGCCGGAGATGGCCTGCGCCAGCACATCCTGACCGCCCTTGTGCTGATAGGGGCCGGTCAGCCCGAAGCCGGTGCCGAGCGCGTAGATCAGGCGGGGATTGATTTTCTTCAGGTCTTCATAGCCGAACCCCATGCGTTCCATGACACCAGGCCGGAAGTTGTTGACGACAACATCCGCCGTTTCGAGCAGCGCCTGGACGGTCTTGCGGGCGCTGGCATCCTTCAGATCGAGCGCCAGGCTCTTCTTGTTGCGGTTGAGCGAGCAGAAGACCGGATTGTTGAGCCCGTCCGGATCGGAGCCCAGCGACCAGCGCGAGAGATCGCCGATCTTGACCTTTTCGATCTTGATGACTTCGGCGCCGTAGTCGGCCAGAACCTGCGTGCAGCACGGTCCGAGCATGACTTGCGTGAAGTCGATCACGCGGATTCCGTCGAGTGGCAAAGTCGTCATTCTGCAGCCTCCAAATATGTCGCGTTCTCCGAGGGAATGTCGCCTGGATCGGCTCCCTGAGCCCACATCTGTTTCTGAATCGCCCTGATATCGGCCTTGCGAACGGTCGTGCCGGCATTGAGGGCAACCGTGGCTGCGACACCCGCCGCTTCGCCCATCGCCATGCAGGGCGGGATTTCGCGGCTCGATTTCTGCGCCTGCGGCGTTGCCGAATAATGCCGGCCGGCAACGATCAGCTGATCAACCTCCCTGGGCAGCATGGCGCGGTAGGGCGTGTAGTAGTCGCGGCCGCGGCAGACCGTGTCGGCAAAATGCCGCCGGGTCATGACGTCGTCCTTCGTCACGACATAGTCCCCTTGCAGCAGCCGTGTCTGACGTACGCCGGTCTGCGGCGCGAAATCGACGACATAGGCATTCTCGAAGCCGGGCATTTTTTCGCGCGCGAAATCGAGCAGCTTTGCGATCCGCGAGCGGCCTTCCATTTCCGCTTTGGTCAGGTCGTCGACCTTCAGACCACTCAGCGTCGGCATATGCGGGCAGTTCAGCCAGACGACGCCGGGCAGGGGCGTCTTCAGCCACCAGAAGGACCAGCAACCGCCGATCAGCCGCTTAGCTTCGTGATCGAGCACCTTGAAGGCTTCCGGCTCCTGCTGTTCGAAACGTTCCGCCGCCTCCGTATCGACGCCGCCCCAGCGCGAGACTGTCGTCAGGATGAAGTTGGATTCGACATGGGAAGCACCCGCGCTTGCAGCGACATCGAGATCGCCGGTCGTGTCGATGACGACATCGCCGAGGATCGCCTGCATGCCTTCCTTGGTCTGGCAGATCACGCCCTTGATTGCGCCACCCTCAACGATCGCCGAGGAGAACCAGCTATGGGTCCTAAGCTTGATCTTCGCTTCGGCGATCATGTCATAGGCGGCGCGCTTGAAGGCGTCGGGATCGAAGGCGGCCGAAAAACAGATCGGATGCGGCATCGACTGGGTGTGGAAGTCGAAGAGACCCCAACGCGCCCAGCGCTGCCAGGCCTCCGGCGTATCGCGGAATTCGATCAGGCGATCGCGATCGGTCGGGGTCACGCAGAGTCCCCAGCGCTTCATGCGCTCGATCATCTCCATGCAGATGCCGCGCACGGTGATTTCGAGCTCGTTGATCATATCGTCGAGCACGAGCACCATGCCGCCGGCGGCAAGCCCGCCAACATAGGGATAGCGTTCGAGAAGCGTGACGCTGGCGCCGTTGCGTGCGGCCGAGACGGCCGCGGCAATCCCTGCCGGGCCACCGCCGACGACAACCACATCGGAGCGATCGACGACACGGATATCCCGTGCAGGCTGGTGAATAACCTGTTCCATTGGTGTTCCCTCGATGTGTTTTAAGGCTTTTAGTGCTGGCCGGCCGGCTTCCAGCGGATCATCTTCGCCTCGGCGACAGAGACGACGAAGAAGAGGATCACAGCCAGCAGCGCGGCAATGACAACTGTCGCGTAAAGCAGCGGCGAGCGGAAATTGTAGGTCGCCTCGATGATGAGCGCGCCGAGCCCGAAGCTGGAGCCGATCCATTCCGCGACGATCGCGCCCATGACACTGCTCGTCGCGGCGATTTTCAGTGCGGCGAACAGGAATGGCAGCGAGCTTGGCAGACGGACCTTCCAGAGGATCTCCGAATTGCTGGCCGAAAGCACCCGCATCAGGTCGAGCATTGCGGGGTTGGCGGAGCGAAGTCCCTGCACCATGTTGACCAGCGTCGGGAAGAAGCAGATGAGGCCGGCGATGATGATCTTCGGGGCAACGCCATTGCCGAAGATCAGGACCAAAATCGGCGCAAGCGCGATGATCGGGATCGCCTTGACGAAGACGGCGATCGGATAGAAGGCCTTCTCGGCCGTTGCGCTGTGGACGAACCAGATCGCCAGCAGTATGGCGACGAGATTGCCGAAGACGAAACCGAGAACGGCCTCGAGCACGGTCGGTAGGAAGTTTCGCGTCAGTGTCGCGGCATTGTCGCGAAAGGCGTAGAGAACATCGAGTGGGCTTGGCGCCATGAAGGTCGGGATCTTGAAGATCCAGATGACCGCCTGCCAGAGCATGATGCAGCCGAGCGCCGCAAGGATCGCCGGCATGTGCGAAGAGAGAACGCCGACGGTTGCGTCGAGGATGGCGACCTTGCGCGGCGCCTTGGCGATGTGGCCGATGTCAGAGTGCACGGCGTTGCTCATATGCATTCCTCCAGCAGCGCGCGCAGATGCGCGGTCACTTTGATGAAGTCGACCGTGTCACGCATCGCAAGAGCGCGGGGATAGGGAAGATCGACCTTCATGAATTCTTTCACACGGCCGGGGTGGGCCTGCAGCATCAGCACGCGCTGACCGAGGAAGGCCGCCTCCGGAATGGAATGGGTGACGAAAACGATGGTCGTGCCCGTTTCGCGCCAGATGCGGAGCAGTTCCTCATTGAGCTTGTCGCGGGTGATTTCGTCGAGAGCGCCGAAGGGCTCGTCCATCAGCAGGATACGCGGCTTAGTCACCAGGGCGCGGGCGATGGCGACGCGCTGGCGCATGCCGCCGGACAATTCGTGCGGCAAGGCATTTTCGCGTCCTTTGAGGCCGACGAGGGCGAGCAGCTCCATGGGATCGGCGTAGGAGCTTTTGTCGTGCCTGCCGACTTCCAGCGGCAGGCGGACATTGTCGACGACGCTCCGCCACGGCAAAAGCGTCGCCTCCTGGAAGACGAAGGCAAAATCGCGACCCTGACGTGCCCCTCGTGGCGGTCGGCCGAAAACCAAAACCGAACCGTCGCTGATGTCAACGAGATCGGCAATACAGCGCAGCAAGGTCGACTTACCGCAGCCGGATGGTCCGAGCATGGTGACGAACGATCCCTCGGGAATATCGACGGACACCTTAGAGAGGGCGGTGAACTCGTTACCCTTGTCGCCGAAGCGGATGTCGAGATCGCGAATGGAAACGGCAAGCCTTGCCGTTTCTGTGAGCGGTTGCGGCTGCTTGATGGTGGCGACGCTCATCATGGCATTCACCCGACCTGCTTGCGGATTTCGGTCGTCGCGTCGAGGATCGCCATGGTAGCGACGTCGTCGACGGTCGGTGTGGTGCCTGTGAATTGCTTGAGATCGGCATAGGCCTTGATCTGGGCGGCCCAATTGTCCTTGTTCATCGCACCCCAGCCCGTCTGCTTGGTGCTGTCGCCGAAGGAGAAGTCGATGACCGGGTGGATGGCCTGGAGCTCGCTGGGCTTGTCGAGGTTGGGATAGGCGTCGATTAACATGTCGACCGCTTCTTCCGGATGGTCGCGGACGTAACCCCAGCCTTTGGCGGCAGCCGTGGTGAAGCGCACCAGCACGTCGGAATGTTTGTCGAGCTGTTCGTCGGTCGTATAATAGACGTTGGCGTAGAGCTGCAGGCCGGCATCCCACAGCATCATGTCGACACGCTCGTCGCCGAGCACCTTCAGCGCATTGGTGTTCGTGACCCAGCCGGTAACGGCATCGGCCTGGCCGGTCATCAGCTGGTTCATGTCGGAGCCCATGTTGACCATCTTCACATTGTCTTCCGGAATGCCGTTTTTGGCGAGGAGCGCGCGCAGCAGGATGAAGGCGGTCGGTTGGGTGGCGATCGTCTTGCCGATCATGTCTTTCGGCTCGCGAATTGGTGCCTTTTTCAGCGAGAAATATGTAAAGGGATGCTTACGGTATCCGGCCAGAAACGCCTTGACCGGCATCCCGGCCGAGCGCGCGAGCATGACGGACGGGCTGGAGGAAATCTGCCCGATGGTCGATTGGCCTGCTGCAACGCCGGCGACTCCATCGACGTTCGGGCCGCCGGGGACGATGGTGAGATTGATGCCCTGCGCGGTAAAGAAGCCCTTTTTCTGGGCTGCAACTTCGCCGATGAGTCCGTTGGAAGCAAGCCAGCCGAGCTGCATGCGCACTTCCGCAACGTCGGCCGCCTTGCCGGCGCGAATGCTGACGAAACTCTGGGTTGCGGCAAGGCCGCCGACTAAAGCAGCGTTGGATATGAAGCGGCGGCGATTCATCATGAATTGCGACATTCTGACAGTTCCCCTGTTGATTGGGCGATTGGACTTTTGTCTCGTTATCCACCAATGACGGGATGATGGGGGAATTCCGTGTTCTAATAAAGATCAATTATGCGCACTATCGATTGCCGAAAAGGCAACGAGGCCTGGGTTCGTTTCGGTCGATGCGGGAAGTTTACCTGCCGGTCGTGGACCCCCGGCGGAGATGCCGTGTCAATCAGCACTGAACATTTTCTACCACGCCTACGCGCCGGATATCTTCACGCAAGGCCGTTCTCGCCGCGTCCTGAGGCTTCTTCGCCGTGGCCGTCGCCATCGGCATGTCGGTCTGGCGGGCGCGTAAGGCGAAGCCAGCAACGGTGAGGGTCGTCGATCCGGCTGGAGGGGGAGGGGGGAAGGGGTGTTCGCGGCGGGTTGTTGTGGTCGGAGAGAGGCTCTGGCCAGCCCGCCACGGAGAAATGATATGGCACAGGCCATCCAGAAAATCACGCTCAATGCCGGGCGCGATATTCCCTTCAACAAGCTGGTGCTAAGCCAGCAGAACGTGCGCAAGACCAAGGCGGGCGTTTCCATTGAGGAACTTGCACAAGACATTGCTCATCGTGGGCTGATGACCAGCCTCAATGTCCGCGCCGAGCTCGATAGCGACGGCAACGAGACCGGCATCTATCGCATTCCTGCCGGCGGTCGTCGCTATCGTGCCCTGGAGCTGTTGGTCAGCCAGAAGAAGCTGTCGAAGACCGCGGCCATTCCATGCATCGTCAGCAAGGGCGACACCTCCGAAATCGAGGATTCGCTTGCCGAGAACGTAAAGCGCGTCGACCTTCACCCGCTGGACGAGTTTCGGGCAATCATGACCCTTCGCGAACAGGGGCTCGACGAGGAAGAGATCGCCGCCCGCTTCCACATTCCGGTCGCAACAGTCAAGCAACGTCTCCGGCTGGCCTCGGTCTCGCAGCGGCTGCTTGAACTCTATGCCAATGACGAGATGAAGCTCGGTCAGGTCATGGCATTCTCGATCACCAATGACCATGTTCGGCAGGAGCAGGTCTGGGACGCGGTCTCGCGGTCACATAATCAGGATGCCTATTACATCCGCCGCATGCTGACCGAAACAGCGATCCGGGTATCCGATCGCCGCGCTGCCTATGTGGGCATGGATGTCTATGAAGCTGCCGGCGGTGTCGTGATACGTGATCTATTCGAGCAAGATAACGGCGGATGGCTGCAGGATCCGGCGCTGCTGGAACAGTTGGTGCTCGAAAAGCTGAGCGTCGACGCCGAAGCGCTCAAGGCGGAAGAGGGTTGGAAGTGGGTCGAGGCCGCTTTCGACTTCCCCTACGGCTACACCTCCGGTCTTCGCCGCTTCTACGGCGAGCGTGCCGGATACACCGACGGAGAGCTCGCGCGGCATGACGCGTTGAAGGCGGAATACGATAAGCTCGACGCTGAATACGCCGAGGCGGAGGGGTATTCCGAGGAAACCGAGGCGTTGCTGGAGGAATTCGGTAGCGAGCTGGATGCTCTGAACGACCGGCCCTACGTGTTCGATCCGGAAGAAATCGCCCGCGGCGGCGCCTTCATCTCGCTCGCCGCCAATGGCGAGTTGAAGATCGAACGCGGCTTCGTGCGGCCAGAAGACGAACCTGTCGTCGAGACGTATGATAGTGATGCCGATGATGGCGACGGTGATAGTCATGGCGACGATGGCACCGTCGCGGCTTCAGCCAATGGTGGGGTCTCGATCAACGGCAAGCCCATCCGCATCGAGGAACCGGAAGAAGACGACGAGGAGATCCGTCCACTCTCCGATCGTCTTATCGAGGATCTGACCACCGCCCACACCATCGCGCTCCGCAACGCGCTGGCGAATGATCCGGTGATCGCCTTCATCGCCGCTCTACACGTCTTCGTCCTGATGACCTTCTATCGATACGGTTCGGGATCGTGCTTGGAAATCACCGCTCAAAACACTGCGTTCAGCCAGGCGCAGGGGCTCGGCGAGAGCGTCTGGGCAAAGGAGATCGAACAGCGGCAGGAGTCCTGGGGCTATGATCTTCCCGGAAATGTCGATGAGGTCTGGGATTATCTGATCGCGCTGGACGAGGCCAGCCGTATGGCTCTCTTTGCCCATTGCGTCTCGTTGTCGGTGAACACCACCATCCACGCGTGGAACCGGCGGACGAAGGAAAATGCTCACGCCAGGCAGCTTGCCCGTTCGATCGGTTTCGACATGATCGCGGCAGGCTGGACGCCGACGGTCGATAACTATCTCGGCCGCGTCACCAAGGCCCATATCCTGCAGGCCGTCCGCGAAGCCAAGGGCGAGCAGGCTGCGCAGCTCATCGATCATCTGAAGAAGCCCGACATGGCACGAGAAGCCGCCCGGCTGCTGGAAGGCAGCGGATGGCTTCCTGAAGTCCTGCGGCTTCCGGTCGACGAAACCACAGCGGCGGCGGCCACGGGTGATGCGGCTACGGATGCCGTCATCCAGGACGATGTCGCCAACGTCGATCTGCCGGCCTTCCTGATGGACGGTGAAGATGCCGAGAAAACGTCCGCCGATCCAGCCGCCGATCACGGTGAACATCTCGACGTCGCCGAATAGCACCCCAGCCCTTCGCTTATGAAAGCCCGACCGACGCGCCGGGCTTCTCCATTTCAGGAGCACCGTCATGCCTGCCTATACAATTGAAAAGACCTACACCCTGCCGAAATTTCGGCATGGTACCTATATCGCCGGTACGCCTGAATCCGCCTGCAAAGCGGCGCCAGCGGACGAGAACTGGGAATCTCCGTGTAAAGACTAGGATTCCTCAGGCGAGATCCATCTCACCGGCGTTTGGGAAGGTGAAAACACCGCCTGCGCCGGATCACCAATCTCTGTACCGTCGCAGTTCGGCGATCCGGTCTAGCGCCGCGTCCACCACTTCGAAATCCTTCTCGGACTTTTGAAGATGATGTACCACGATGCCCGTGCCGCGCGACAGCCGTTGCTCGACTGGCTTGCCAGATCCGCCTGGGTGATTGCGCGGGGTGAAGCAATTCTGGTCGGTTCTCCTGATCCCGACGCGTCGGTCAATCCACCAAAGCCAAGCCATGTCCCTGCACGTTTACAGGAAGAACATGTCCGCAGTGCGATAGCCACGGTGCTCGATGTCGACGACCGCTTTCACCAGATATGGTGAGCGACGAGGAGATCCAATCGGCTTGTGAAACCGTCGTAACGACGATGGAGCTTTCAGATGCAGTGGGCAACACCGAGTTTCACGCTGCAATGGCAGCAATCCGATCGACCTACCACCGCCTCCATCCAGATTGAGCCTTGTTGGGGCGCTCTGACGTTTCGACCCCATTTCGCCTGTGCCGCCGGCAAAGGCCGCGGCTGCGGTCACCCGGAAAGTCGGAGTGGGGCGGGGAGAGGGGCGAACCGGGTGGTCGAGAGAGGGTTGCCCGGCCTCAACCCTGTCGCCTCTCTGGAGAAAGATCGATGTCGATATCTGAACCCGCTCCCCAAACCGCCACCATCGTCCCTCACGAGCGCCGCCTGGAATTCCTGCCCGCCCTGTTCGGGCGTTCACTTCTGCTCATCGGTGAGAACGCCGTCTACAGTTTTATGGAGCGTCTCAGTCCGCTCGATTATGGTGGCGGCTTTTGGGCCTTTTACGAACATGAGGGCAACCCGCTGTTTCTGGCTCCGAGATCCAAATCGCGTTTCCGGATCATCGGAGAGATCACCGGATTTCAGGGCGAAGTCTCGGCGGATGCTGCCGGGATTATTGCCACGCTTTTTGCCTTCTCGCATCTCTCCTTCCAGTATCAGTCGGAGCATCTCTCGCAAGGATATCGCCGCCTCTACGCTTATTCGGCCGACCATCCTGAAGCGGCTGAGATTTTTCAGGCGATCGATTGACCAGTTGCCCTACGCCGCCCTCGGGCGGCTCGCGTGTCTGTGACTGCCGTATCGCCCGTGGCTCGGGCCAGGCGGCCGCAACTCATCGTTCATCTCACCCGCCCGGTTTGGCGCAAGCGCGATCAACCGGGTTCTTTCGTTTTAGGAGACTTCATCGTGAACACCATGATTTCCAGCCCACGACCGGCATCGTCAGGATTCAAGGTCGATATTTCCCGCGGCGAACGTATTGGTCGCGTTTCGTCCGAATGGTTCTCGCGCCCCGATGATGAGCGCTATCTGTCGCTTTCCGATCTCCATCGCGCGGTCAGCGCGAGAACCGAGCGCGCTCGGGTCCGGACGGTCGAGACCGCCGATATCCGCGTTGAGGCGACCCGCGACAACGCCGAACGTTTATCCCTGATCGTTCCCGGCGGGCATGAACAGTTGGCGCCGACACACTGGAGCTACGGTCAGCTATGCAGTTTAGTCGGCGCACCAACGACTTACATGCGCCAATTGCCCGCCCCGCTGGCGGCGATTAATCTCCAGCACGGGCTTCTCAATCACCACGCAGAAATGGTCAAAACCCTGGAGATGGACGATGGTCGCGTCGAGCTGCGCGCAGTAACTGGCCCTGAATACGGCCGGATCTGGGATAGAGACTTGATCGCCGCCATCATGAACATCGCCGGGAACGGCACAGGCGATACGATTTGGAAAGTTCCCGGTCTGCTCGACTGGTCGAGCATGACCCACAATCCCGTCGTCGACATCACAAAGGATACGACGACGATCTACGCCAGCGATCGAGACGTCTTCGTCTTTCTTTGCGATGACACCCATCCGATCGAAGCCGGGCGACTGCCGAATGGCGAACCGGATTTGTATTTCCGCGGTTTCTATGCCTGGAACTCGGAAGTCGGTTCAAAAACCCTGGGAATTGCAAGCTTCTACCTGCGGGCAGTATGCGCCAACAGGCATCTCTGGGGCACGGAAAATTTCGAAGAGATCACCATCCGCCACTCGAAATTCGCGAGCCAGCGTTTTGCCCACGAAGCGGCGCCGGCGTTGATGAATTTCGCCAATTCATCGCCCGCGCCGTTCGTCGCCGGCATTCGTGCCGCCCGTGAACGCATCGTCGCGCGAAACGAAGACGATCGCTTGGAGTTCCTGCGCAAGCGCGGTTTCTCGAAGGCCGAAACCGGCAAGATCATCGAGACCGTTCTCAGCGAGGAGGGGAGGCCGCCTGAGAGCATATTTGACTTTGTTCAGGGTATCACTGCGCTGGCACGGGGAAAGTCGCACCAAGACACGCGGCTCGAGCTGGAAGGCAGGGCGAAGAGGCTGCTCGAAAGTGCTACCTGACCAACCCTTCTCCATCCCTTCAAGGCCCGGCCGTCGAGCCGGGCCTTGAAGCGCACAGGAAGGAAACATCGTGGCCGCTCTCGAGACCAGAACCAGATCAAGGCAGTCGCGGGATTTCGCCTTCTGCTAATCGCCAGATCCAGGGTGTGATCTCGGGCCTCGTCTCGATCATGTCTGAAAGCGCCTGTTCATAATCCTCTCCGGCGCTCGCTGGCACGATGAACATCGCCACGGGTGCCGGCTTCTGTTCCGGTAATGTCACCGACACGATCGGCGCATCGCGCGGCAGGTTGAAACGCAAGCCTTTGACGCTCTTTCGCTTGAGGTGGCTGAGCTTTTCCAGAAGCCGCAGTTCATGAATGTTCTCGAACGGTAGCCAGTGCTCGTTGACCACCATCAGTGCGACCTCTTCGACCGCCGCAATGCCGGTAGCTGAAATGCCAAAGGTGGCGGTGATAATCAGATGGAATGCCTCGTTCGATCGCCATAGTTCGAGCTCTGACTCGTAGCGGACGGCAAGCCGCTGCCATACACCTTCCTCGATCATCAGCGGGAAGGGCATGTGCCGGAGGACGATCCTCTGTCCTTCGCGCGCGGCAGAAAACTCCTTCACTTCAGCCACGATCATCATCAGTTTGCGCGGGCCTGAGCCTGTCGCCTGCGCGCCCTTGAGCGCCGCTGCACGTCGGGCGGCGATCGCATCCTTGTCCTCGGGATGAAACACCTCCGGCACGAAGAGCATGTCGCCCAGGGTAACGCCTCTTGCTGTCATCTGCGCGGCCGCATTGAGAAGGCTTGCGCGCACGCGACCCCAGCCGCGCTTGCCTGACCAGGAAGAACGCCATTCGGTCAATTCGCCTGCCTCCCAGAGGTAGTGCAGCATCGCCCGCAGCGACAATTTCCGTGGTTCGCTGCGGATGCCGTGTTCGGACAGTTCTGCCGGCTGGCCGGCTGCTGCGCGAGGTCCGCGTTTCGTCAACGAGAAGTCCAGCTTCAGATCGGCCTTGCCGTTCGCATCGATCTGGATCGCGCTGCCGATCAGTGGCCCAAGGCCGGAGAGCTCGTAGGGAGGCTCATAGGAGGGGCAGGCCGGATCGTGATCCCGACCCGATAACGGCATCCGCTTGATGAGATACTGGTCTTCGACCCGCGCGATATACATCGGCACCTGCGGCTCCTTGCACATGCACATCGGCCGCAGTCGTTGCTCGTAGGCCTGAGCGAGAAATCCCTGCAATTCAGGCGTGGATTCCTCAAGCACCCTGTCACCGATCGTGAATTTCCGCATCCTTGTTCTCCCACGCCTGCCATCGAATCTATACGCCGACTGACTATTTTACTATCGTAAATTAGTCAGTAAAACGCCGCAATGCCGTTGCGGCCTGCACAGCGGGAGTTTCCATTCCGCGCGCGAGACTGCGAAGGGAAGACGATGGAGCGGCGTCAAGTCATGGGTCAAAACCGACATCGGTTAGGATCTGGCGCAATCCTGACGGCGCCGCTCGCTTTCTCTGGCAATCGCCTCCGGAAATCCGCCGAGCAGGACGAGCTTCACGAGATCGTCTCCGACGATCGCGTTCCGATCGCCCAGCAGTTTTCCCTCGAACAGGCGATCCAGAAACGTTGACGTTACGCCCTCGACCTCGGCGCGGGCGAGAGGCAACATCCGGATGGTTTCCATCCGGCCTGCCAGGCTATCAGCCACGCGAGGCAGCGTGAGGACATTACCGGAACTGGTCAGCACGAAACGGCCGGGGCGGTAGTCTTCGTCCACCGACTGTTTGATCGCCAGCAACAGCTCGGGTGCGCGCTGGATCTCATCGATGATCGCCCGGTCAAGGCCGCGGATGAAGCCGGCGGGATCGGATTGGGCGGCTGCGAGCACTGTCTGGTCGTCGAGCGTGATGTAGCTGCGGCCTGCCTCATCCATCTTCCGAACCAGCGTCGTCTTGCCCGCCCGGCGCGGCCCGATGATCAGGACCACTGGCGTATCCGAAAGCGCTTCCTCTGCCCGGCGTTCCGTAAACCGTGTGTACATGCCCATTTCCGATTCTTTGAAAATAAGAACGATCGCGCATGACAATTGGAAGCCAACCGTTTGCTGATTGGAACTCGCGGGCATGAGTGTTGGGAGCCGATAGTAGAATGAAGGCGGTTTTGCCCAGCAGGCCTTCGGGCGTTCCAGCAATTGTTCACTGCCAAGGGAGAGGAAAAGAGGGGCCGGAAAGGGGTAACCTGCCCGGGATTTGGAGAGCATCCGTGCGGGTCTGTCCTTTCCCGCTCTCGACAGGATCTCCCATGAACATCATTTCTTCCCGCCCTGGTGACACGGTCGTCGCCGCGCTCGTATCAGCAGATCGCATCGGTCGCGCAGAAAACGTTCTTACCGCCGCCCATGATCTTCTGCCGTCTCTCCAACGTGGCGAGCCCCTCGGCGCGGCCGATCTCCGCACCATCCCGATGAATGCCTTTGGTGGTTCGGATGCGGAGGGTTTTTGGTCCTGGAAGGACGCCTACGAGGCGACCGAAGTGGAGCAACTCTTGTTCCTGCGCAAGTCCGGTGCTGCAATCGCCGCCCGCGCGAAAGCAGCGCAGGCGACGTTTTCGATGCTGACCAAGGTGGCGAACAGTGCCGGAGAGGTCTGGCAATCGCTACTCGGCGGTACATCGGTGGTCGCGCTTGCCGGCAATATGACGCTGCGCCGAGTGCGGGTCATGAACGACTGCCGCGTCGAGCTCAGCGGCTTCACCGATGGGATGCGCGATAGGCTGCGATCTCTCGATCTGTTCTCCGAGATGATTGCCTGGAAGGTCCGGTTCTTCATCCTGGCCTCGGATGACGGGCAGGCGGTGCTGTCGCGCCTCATCGAACGGCATCGCATCGTCGATGTCGCCGGCCGGGGCTGACGGCGATGTTGTCCGCGTCGGAGCTGGCGGATCGTCTCGCGCATCATGCGGAGGCGGTCTGCCGTCATTACCTCTCCGCCGGCCGCAGGGCCGGCAATTACTGGATCGTCGGCGACGTCGCCAATAACAAGGGCAAGTCGCTTTACGTCCATCTCACCGGCCCGCGTAGAGGCAGATGGACGGACGCGGCGACGGCTCAATATGGTGACCTGCTCGATCTGGTGCGCGAAACCTGTGGACTGGTCGATTTCCGCGACGTCGCGCACGAAGCGCGCCGCTTCCTGTGTGAACCCAACCTGGCGTCGCCCGAGAAGGGCGATACCCTTACCAGCCAGCCCGTCGACAGGCCGGCTGCGGAACGCGCAAGACGCCTGTTCCGTATGACGCAACCGCTTGGCCATACGCTCGCCGACAGCTATCTGCGTCAGCGTGGCATTCTGCGCGCGTCGCTGCATCCCGCGCTTCGCTTCCACCCCTCTTGCTACTACCGAGATCTCGTCAGCGGCGGGACCGGCAGCTACCCGGCGCTGATCGCTGCCGTGACCGACAACGCCGGCATGATCACCGGCGTACATCGGACCTGGCTCGACCCGGGCGGTGAGGGAAAGGCGAAGGTCGACGATCCCCGCCGCGCGCTCGGTGGACTGCTGGGCAATGCCGTGCGCTTTCACTTTCCCGCCCATGCTTCCGTTCCGGTGATGGCCGCCGGCGAGGGGCTCGAAAGCATCCTGTCTCTCTCGCACGTAATACCCGGCATGCCGATGGTCTCGGCGCTGGCGGCCAATCACCTTGCCGCCTTCCGGCCGCCAACCGGATGCCTGCGCCTCTATATCGCCGCCGATGCGGATGCAGCCGGGCGGCGCGGGGTCGAGGGATTGAGTCGCCGGGCGCAGGTGCTTGGCATCCTTCCTCTCGTCTTGACCCCGGAACTCAGCGATTTCAACGAGGATCTACGCCGGCTTGGCCCTGAGCGCCTCCTTGCAAATCTCTGCGCCCAGCTCGCGCCGGAAGACGCGCAGGCCCTTCTACCCGCGTTAGGTGCGTGTGAATAGAGGACGGGTGCGGAGGCGGCGTGGTCGGAGTGCCTATGCCGTGACGGTCTCGGTTCCGGTGAGACACGCGCCCGCGAACCTGCCGAGAGGCGACCCTTACCAGGCGGCTGTCCGGCCTTCAGCGGGTCGGTCGGGTTTCTTCCCCGCGCCGGCCTTCTATTCCGCATCGGCTGCTGCGAAAACCGGTTCCCGCTTTTCGCGCCGATGCGGTAGCCCGGCGCTCCTCGCGGCCCAAGAAACCCTCCCTCAGCCGCCCGGCGCTGCACTAGGCCGCTTCGCTGCGCTCGCGGTTCCTGCCAGCCAGCAGCCTGCACAGGGATCGCCGTCAGGCCGCGAGAGGCGCGGCCCAAACCGACGGAGACCATCATGAACCCGACGCTTCCCATCGACGACACCTTCGAACCCGACCACGCGTCTTCCCCGACCGACCGCTTCATCTACGAGATGCAAGTCTTTGGCTACCGCCCCTTCCAGGACGAGCCGGATCCCCGTCCGCTGCCCGAGGAGCCGATGGTCCAGTCGGCGCTGACGACGATGTTCGACGCCCTGTTCGAGATGCTCGGCGATACGCGGCTGGAGCCCGATCTCGAAGACCTTCTCTGGTCGACGGTCAACCTCTTCCACCGCGCCGGCGAGCGCATCCAGCGCGAGCTTCAGCGCAACGAGGATGTCCAGCGGACTGGCCAAGGCGAGCAGGACGGCTCGGAGGTGAAAAGCGTCGAGCTTGAACGCCATGTCGCCGAGGGCATCACGCTTCTCGAACGCCGCAACGCCTTCGAGTTTATGCGCGACTATGCAGCCGATCTCTTCGAGGCAGGGACCGGCTCGGCATGGCGGCCGCGCACCGGCTCCAAGGTCAACCACGCCAACATGACCGCGGCGATGATCGATAGCAGAGATTTCCTCTCTGCCCGCCGACACGCCGAAAACACAGTCCTGATCCCGGCCGGCACGAAGATAGCCTTTGGCGGCGGCATGGACTATAACGATCACGACCGGATCTGGGCCGCGCTCGACAAGGCCCATGCCAAGCACGCCGACATGATCCTGCTGCACGGCGGCTCGCCGAAAGGTGCAGAACGCATCGCTGCCTGCTGGGCAGAGGCCCGGAAGGTCACCCAGATCGCCTTCAAGCCCGACTGGAACAAGCACGCCAAGGCCGCCCCATTCCGCCGCAACGATGAGATGCTTTCGGTCATGCCCGCCGGCGTCATCCTCTTTCCCGGCTCCGGCATCACCGGCAATCTCGCCGACAAGGCCCGTCGGCTCGGTATCCCGGTCTGGCAGCTTCAAGGAGATCGCGCATGAGCGCCATATTCTTGCAAATCGGGGAAATATGGATATTATGGAGAATTACAAAGGAGCACGACAATGCGCCAGTTCACGACAGGCGATCTTAACAAACAGGTTGGCGACGTCACCGACGCCGCCGCACGCGAACCGGTCGTTCTCACCAAGCATCGGAAGCCCCGTTTCGTTTTGATGAGCTATGAGTATTACGAGCGGATGCGCACCGGCGGTGATCCGCGCAGCGCCCATCGCGTTTCGGAGATGCCGGAGGAACATAAGGAACTTTTCGGCGCGGAGCTCGACCGGTTGGCGCGTGGCGAAGGGTATGACGATGAGCCGTGAGTTCCTGCCCGGCCAGGTTATTGCCTATCCGTACCTTTGGGCATGGCAACATGAGCGCGGTGAGACCGAAGGCCGAAAGGGCCGGCCGACCTGCGTTGTTGTCGCCCTCCGCGGGGCGAAGGATGGACTGACGCATCTGGCACTTCTGGCAATCACCACCCAGCCGCCGCAGGCTGATCGCGTCGCACTGGAAGTCTCCGATATCGAATGCCGGCGCGCCGGCCTTGCCGACTTCAAGCGATGCTGGATCGTCGTTGACGAGTACAACTACGATGTCGCCGAACGGTCCTGGTATATCGAACCGGAAGCCACGACGCTTGGCCGTTTCAGCAAGGCATTCATGATGAAGATCGCGGCGGCCTTTGCCGGCGCGCGCCATGCTGGTCGCCACGTAAGCCGCCTGGACCGACGCTTGCGTTCCTTGTCAACGCACGCTCCGTCGAACGTTCTTACCTAGCTCGATCGATTGATCCGCGTGCCTGGCGCGGATAGGGGGCAGAGTTCTTCGGCGCCGGTTCGTCACGCTCGCATTTCCGCGCCATTGTGAGCGAGTGGAATTTGAGGATTCCGTCGACACCCACGCGCAGCTTGCGGTAACGCGATCCGGGCATCATGCGGTGGGTGGATGCAGCCTTGTATCGAGGGCAAAAGCTTCCTGGAACTTCACGGCGTAGGCGCCTGGCGCGCCGCTCGCGAGAAAAATCAGGTTCCAGCTATACGGCGAGACCGCGCTCGGGATCGCGACAAATCGGTGGCGCCGAAGCAGATCGTCTCCGAAGGCTTGCTGTCCCGCGCCGGGAATGCCCGGGCGGAGCCAGTTCGGATTGGGCACGCTTCCCGGGTCGACGATATGGACGTCGCCGGCATCCGCAATGACAGCCGCCGTCAACGTGTGCGCCACCGTGTCGAGCGCCCGAAACCCCTTGTGGACCGCGACCTCGAGAATTGCCGTCGCGGGATCGAGCGAGCAGTAGACCGCGCGAACGCCCTTGCTGTTCCAGCGGCCGCCGACGCGATAGGCGCCTTCGCCGCTATCCCATGTCGGCGCGTGGACGGCTTGATCGAGCCGCCACGCGACCAGCTCGGTCCCGCCGAGCCCAATTGGCAAAGGGGTCATGCATAGACGCCATATTCGAGACGGTCGAGATGATCCTCAACCAGCTCGACGCCGGCGGGCGTCCCGAGAAGATCGATCGGCCGGCGCTGGTCGAGCCCGATCGCCGGGCGCTCGAGCCATTGCTCGGCTTCAGCCTGCGAGCCGAAGATGTCCGTTGCCTTGGCGAGAATCTCCGCGAATTTCCATGCGCGACCGCTCTGTTCCAGGCTGAGCGGTTTGGAGGGCGTGTCCTTGCGCCGCTGCCAGGTGCGCAAGCTCATGCCCACGGCCTTTTCGAGCGAGTCCGTCTTGCCGATGATGACCAGATGTCCGACAAGGTGATCCAGCGCGGACGCCGGCAGGCCGCGCAAAAGCAGTTCGTGCGCATCGAGAGGGCTGGTCAGGCTGCGCGCGAGCACGCGCGCACCGCCGAGCAGCGCCACTACCTTCTGCAATTCGCCGGTCGTTGATTCCGGGATAATTTTCTCAGCCGCAACGGCCATGGGATCATCTCCGCGTCATTTGTCGCTTTACATATGACAGGTGGCGCGAGTGATTTCAAGGGTTGGGAGTTTCGCTGATGAAGCCGGCCTCGATTCGCAAGGGCCGCTCGCGCCAACGGCGGTGCCTGGTGGATACCGATGGCTCACACGGCCGGGCGGTGGCAGGCGAGTTGGCGAGAGCCCGTATCCGATGCCCCATGCGAACTGCGTCACCCGATATTGCCCTATGGTCTGCAGGCTGCGATGCAGTCGCCGCACCGACCCCGCAGACCCGCAAAAGTGTGACGTCGGCAGGGGGCGCGGTCATCCGCATGCAGCAGTTGGGACCAAACCAGTGCATGGCATTGACCCGGATGGCGGCAAAGCGCTCAGAAGGCGCGTGGCCAATATCCCGCAGCGCTGGATTGGGCGGCTATGATGGTTTCGCGACCTTCGGTTACCCCGAACCATTCCCGTTTTGTGTCGCTCGTATAGACGACCGCCTGCTTTTGCGGCCAACCCCTGAAGGGGTAAGACTCGCCCGAAAATTTTGCAAAATTCGATTTCGGTTTCTTGTCTTGGCGGAAATAGAATTTTGCAAAATTTTCAGGCGAGCTGACCGCAGCAGGTCGGCCGTCTCTTCGTGCGCCATCGGGAATGGTCCCGAGCAACCGAAGGAGACAGAACCATGGCCACCACGATCGCAACCTTGACGCAGAAGACCGACGGAATCCTCGAAGGCGTATTCGCCACCATCCGGGTCAACGCCCCGATCGCCATCATCCCGAACACCAACAAGGCGAGCGAGGAAGCCCCGGACTATCGTGTCATCCACCGCAAGACCGGCTTCGAAATCGGTGCAGCCTGGAACCGCATCGCACGCCAGACCGGCGAGGAATATCTCTCGGTCAAGCTGGAGGCTCCTGAAATCGGCGTGATCTTCGGCAACCTGGCCCAGGCGCCCGGCGGCGATCCGAACAAGAAGGTGATCCTCTGGAACAACCCGAACTGAACGGCAAGCGAGCGGCCCCGAACGATCGGGGCCGCTCCCATCGAGAAGAGGATCTGTTCATGGCAAAAGTTCTCAATGCGCGCGTCGTCGGGCGTCAATCCGGACCGGACCGACGCTATATCGGTAGACCCGATATTTTCGGAAATCCATTCATTATCGGACGCGATGGCACACGAGCCGAAGTGATCACCAAATACGCAGAGTGGGCGCCGACCCAACCGCACATCGTGGCTGCGTTGCCGGAGCTGGCTCGTATGCTGGTGCGCTCCGCTACCTTGCCACGGTGAGGTGCTGGTGGAAATGGTGCGGCGATACCTCTGCGACAAAGTCTGATCGCACCAGAATGACGGCGGGCTTCGAGCCCGCCGTCATTCTTCTGGTGCCACACGAGACCAAGGACTGTCTGCTCAGATACTCAAGTTTGCCATGAGGGACTCGTGCCGCGTCAAGGTCGCGCGGCCCCTCCAATTTTGCCTCCGCTCCGTTGCACTGCGCTCCGACAAAATCGGCACCTCCGCGCGCCGCCTTCGGCGGTCGCTACGCGAACCTTGACCCGACCCGATCCTCACGACCCCCGGCGCCATCTTTCACGTCAACACGGAGATGACGACGATGACGAACGCACTCGAAATCCACATCGAAGAACTGCGGTCCGAGCTCAGGGAGTGCATCGATCCCAACGAACGTCGCGAGATCGAGGTCGAACTCGAGCTGGCGCGCGCCGAGCTGGCCGTCATCATTGCCGAGAAGGATGGCTGGCTCAAGGCGGAGCCTCCCTTCTGAGGGGGCTTTTGCCGCATCCGTGAGCTTGCTCAGCCGGATCGACCGGCCGACCAAGCTGTCAGGGATCTCACCCCTCGACACTCCCCGCCGGCTCACGCCGGAATCGGTCGCGTCCCCTTCGGGTCCGCGGGTCTCTTCTCTCTCTGACGTCCTATTCTGCTCCAGCAAATCCGGCGTCAAGGACAGCGCGGTCTCCCCCAATTTTTCCGCCACTGCGTTGCACTGTGCTCTGGAAAAATCGGCTCCCCCGCTTGCAAGCCGCTTCGCGGTCCTTGACCCCTCTTTGCAACAGAGCGGCCGATCTCCGTCATCAAGATGAAGGAGATCCACAATGACGTCCGATCAGAACCTCATGCTCTACGCCAAGCTCGTCGGTTTCCGGCTCGTCGTCCTCGCAAATCGCGTCGGCTGCGACACCGATTTCTTGCAAGAGCTCCATGACCGCCTGGTTGAAGGACTTGAGGCGGCAATCGCTCGCATCCAGACCATCATGGCATTGGAACGAAGCGTTCTCACCGGCGACGAAGAATTCGCCGCCTATCAGCTGGACGGCGAGACCGAGATTTTCGGACGCTTCACCATTAGCTTGTTGGACGACCTCGAAATCGATTTCGACACGCATGAATACCGCATTAACGGCAGCCACTGGATCAACGCCTTGACGGTCGATGACAGCGGCGTCGATATCGATTATCCGGAATTGGTTGCGTTGACGGAGGACGAGCTCGGCTCGCTGGCACAAATCGTAAAGGATATCACACGGGAAACCGGAATCCCCGTTCATGCGGCTCGTGCCGTCTAGGGCCGGTGGCATCGCCAGGATCCGGATCAAATCCTAGACGCGGAGAGGTGGCAAAGGCTACCTCTCAATTGGGGATGGTTCAGGCCGATCGCGTGAGCGACAAGTTCGCAGGGACTGCGCTTGACTGTCAGGATAACGTGCTGAACTGCGGAACGCCGATCCAACCGCACGTCGCCAGATCCAAGCTGAGCTCGAACAGGCTCAAGTGGACCTGGCGGCGACGGTCGCCGGGCAGGAAGGTGCCACCGATACCGAGCCTCCCCGCTGAGAGAGGCTTTGCTTCGCCCGGCCACTCGTACTGTCGTCTACCAGCAGAGGCATTCCTGCTGCGCATATGATCTGGTTCTGTAGCCTCGCGCCCTCTTCGCCGGAAGCAAGTTGAGAAACATCGACACCGCCTCTTCCTCCCCATCGAAATGGTGAACCATCGACTGTCCTCCGGAGCCGATCCGTCCCCAACGGCGTGTCAGACAGGGTGTGCCGAACAGCGTCGCTTCGATGGGCAGCGCGTAGAATCGCGCCATGTTCTTTGTCGCGTCCGTGCGTTCGATATCGAGATGGTAGGGTTGAGCGAGCATGGCGACAGAGTCGCCGATCGAGAAATGCAAGTCCAACGACAGTTTTGAATCCGTTGTGCCGCAGCGATTCATTTCTGTGATCGATTGGCAATCCGGTCGGACCACCTTTCGGGCGAACCGCCTGCGCCGTCGGGTTCTACTCGCGTCGCCTGCGCCGCTCCCGGAGCCCGCTACGCGGGCTCCGCCTCTGGTCACGATCCCTTTCGCAAGGGGCGGAGCCGCCGCATCGATGTCCCAAACCTTGCTTTATATGCCAGCGCTGATTAGACTCACGCAAACGAGATAGTTAAACACGATTAGAAGCGAACCAATCGGTTCTGGTTTGGTAGCGAGGATGCACCGATGACTACGGAACTGCCATCCAGCAACGTCGCCAACCGGGTTTCCGATGCAAACCCACTCGCCTTCCTTCTGTGTTCTTTGGCGCGATTGCCCTTTGTCATCCTGCGCGGCATTGTCGGTGCGCTCTTTTACAGCATCTGGTATCTGGCCTTTTATGTGCTCTGTACGTTTCGGCCGTTCACCGGGATGATGGTTCTGGCGGCAATCGTCATGCTGCCGATTTCGATTGTTGTCTTCGTTCATCCGGAAGCTGCCCGCGGCATGCCGTTCTGGGAATTTGGCCTGATGGGATTGGGCTTCGTCGCTCTTGCCCTCGGCTACACGCTCCTTGTCGACTGGATCACGCCGCCCGGCGCCGAGGATCCGTTCGAGCGCTATCGTCGATCCGATCGATAGCCTCGCTGCCGGGCCGCCATAGCAACCTTCTCGAATCGCGCAAGGCGATCGACGCGGCACTGGAATTGATGAAGGCCACAAAATGGTCGACCGAGGCTGACTACGATCTCGCCGAGCAGTCCTGAACCTCACGGGTTGAGTTTGACGAAGCGGTTGGTCTTCGCCACCGCATTCATGTCTTTTCGCCGGAAGTAAATCGCACGCCCGCAGCGGATCGGGCTGTGGCCCTGGACGATAATGATCTGCTCGTCCTTGCGCATCGATTGGGTGATCTCATGGGGCATGATCAGCGGCCGTCGCTGGAAATTGACATTCTCCGACTTGCGCGATGCGCTGTTCTTCGTATCCCAGCCGATGTTGCGGGAACTGCCCTTCACCTCCACCGTCATCTCACCGCATTGTGCCGACACGTTGCGCGCCGTGTCGAGCGCCTTGATCGCCGCATACGAGGTGAAGGCGCAGCCGTCGATCCATGACGTGGCGCCGGCCTTCCCGAAATGCCGCTCCAACTGTCCTACCGACTGGTACATCAGCATCATGGAGATGCCGTACTTGCGGCCGCGGTCGCGTGCTTCTTCCAGAACGCGCATATAGCCCAGCAGGTCGACTTCATCGAGCATGAACAGCGCCCGACGCTTGAACGCGCCATCAGCCTGGATCATGGCATTGATCAGAGCACCAATAATGACCCGACCGATGCCCGGATAGGAGCGCAGGATCGATGCTGGGATATTCAGAAACACGTCCTTTTTGCCGCTGACGATATCGCTGGACTTGAATGTATTGCCGCAGACCAGTGCCGCATAGCTGTCGAGCGACAGCCATTGCGTGTCTTTAGATGCCGTCGAATAGACGCCGGAGAATGTCTGCTCGGTCATGTTGGTGAACACGCCCAAGGTTTCGCGGATAAAGGCCGACCCCGAATTTTCCTGAATGTCGCGCAGCATCGCCAGCACCGAAGGCTCGGGCTCGGAAACGATCTGGCGCAAGCTGCGCAGGTTTCGCCGGCCGGCATAGTCCGGCGACAGCATGACATGGGCGAGCAATCCCGTCAGAAGATTGTGCGCCTGGCTCTGGAAGTAGGAGCCGGTCGAGCTTTCGAAGCGCATGCTGTCCGACAAGAGCATGTGGGCGACACCGACGATGTCCTCTTCCTTCTGTTTCGACATCTCGATTCCGTCGAGCACGTTGAAGCCCATAATCGGGTTCGTCGGATCGAGCACCATGACCTCGCGGCCGAGCACGCGAGTGCGATGTTCGATCACCATTGGCGCGACCTCCGTCGAAGGGTCGAGGCAGATCAGCGGCCCGGTATAACGCAGCGCCGTCGGCACGACATTGCTGGTGGTCTTGTATCCGCCCGATCCGGCAAAGAAGAGCATATGGGTGGAATCGAAATCCTGCCTATAGGTGAGCAGTGGAGCCTTGCCGCCTTGCCCCCAGGTCGAACTATCGTTCGGATCGAAGGGCAGCTCATGGACGATTTCCTTATCGACGCGATAACGCTCGCCGATGACGATCTCGCCATCGGCAGGAAAGAGGTTGCCTGCTGCCGACATTGAAAGCCAGTCCGCATCGCCGAAGGTCGCGCGCCGCGCCCGTTTGACCTGTTCGGGAACGACGGTGGAAATGCGGGCCGAGACTGCCACGGCCATGAAGCCGCACAACGTGCCTATCACGACAACCATGTCGAGATAGGACAGGGAATAGTCCCAGCTGACGACACCACGTTCGACTGACGGAGCAAGCCGTCCATATTCTCTGAGGCCGTAGAAGCCGACCACAGCGACAAAGCACAACAGGCTTGTCATGGCGATCGGCCGGCGGCGATGCATGGGCAAGGCCCAAACCGCCAACAGCCCGGCGAGCGGCCCGAACAAAAGCGCCGGCAACGGCGCGGCACGCAGGAACCAATATTCGGTCTTGCCCGACACGCCGGCGGTCGATGCCGTCCACCGCCAGTCGACGATGTAGACGGTGATCGCAGTGACGGCGACCGGTACGAGGACAAGCAACAGGCTCGGATGCAATCTTCTTTTCAATGCCATTCCAGGATCTCCTCGGCATGCGGGACGTCACCCTTCAACGAGCGTGCCCTGAACGCTTCTTCGCCGATTTCGCGCAGCCGCCGATGCTCCGGCGAGCCTGCCGCCACGCGCGCCAGTTCGAGCAGGCCGCCGAGCAGAAACGCCCGGTCGGCTTTCGACAACCCCGCTTTCATGACGATGCCGCCGAGCAGGAATTTTTCGCGGGCCTCGTGTTTCCGGTCAGCCGTCATTTGAAACCGCCGCCGGCGATCCAGCGCTTCCATCTGCTGGTCTACGCGTCGGAGCAGAAGCGCCACCAGCCCCTTTCTTCTCTTGCCTGCGAAATCGCGCGGCGATCTCTTCGAAGATCCGATCCACCTCCTCGTCTGCGATTTCCATCTCCGCCAGCCCCGACTTCGTGGCGGCTTTGGCAAAGCGTTCGGCGGATTTAACTATCAGAAAACGTCTGCGTTCCCGGAGTTTCTCAATCTGGGCATCAAGATCGGAAATCGATGATTTTGTGGCCATTGGTGAATCGCCCTCTTGGTGAATACCTTCAGTGCGGCCGATTATACTAACTAGAATACGATAGTTAAATAGCCTATCTTGCGTCAACCCAAAACGTCGCAGCCGCAGGCCCGCCGATGGCCGTAGTCCGGAAAAGCGGCATCGGCCCTTCGGTCCGATCGGTTTGAGGGCGCAATATACGTCGCTGTCGCGACGTGCTTGGACTATGTGGAGACGGCAGTGGCGATCATGTTCGTCAGAGCGCAGGTGATCAGCAGGGGGGCGGGACGCAGCATCGTCTCGGCTGCTGCCTATCGCCATCGCGCCCGAATGATGGACGAGCAGGCCGGCACATCCTTCAGCTATCGGGGCGGGGCGTCTGAGCTGGTGCATGAGGAGCTGGCACTTCCAGTGGGTCTACCGGTTTGGCTGAAGAGCGCGATCGACGGAAAATCCGTTGCCGGCGCCAGCGAGGCTCTGTGGAATGCGGTCGATGCTTTCGAGAAGCGCGCCGACGCACAGCTCGCACGGGAGCTGATCATTGCGCTGCCGGAGGAGCTGACGCGGGCCGAGAACATCGCGCTGGTGCGGGAATTCATCCACGACAACCTGACCTCGAAGGGCATGGTCGCCGACTGGGTATTCCACGACAAGGACGGCAATCCGCATATCCATCTGATGATGACGCTGAGGCCGATGATGGAGGAGGGGTTCGGGCCGAAGAAGGTGGCGGTGTTCGGCGAAGACGGCGAGCCGCTGCGTGTCGTCACGCCGGATCGTCCGAACGGCAAGATCGTCTACAGGCTGTGGGCTGGCGACAAGGAAACCATGAAGGCGTGGAAGATCGCCTGGGCGGGGACAGCCAATCGCCATCTGGCGCTTGCCGGCCATGAGATCCGTCTCGATGGCCGCTCCTATGCCGAACAGGGCCTCGATGGCATCGCGCAGAAACACCTCGGACCGGAGAAGGCCGCGCTCGCTCGTAAGGGAGTCGAGATGTATTTCGCGCCGGCCGATCTCGCGCGTCGGCAGGAGATGACAGACCGGCTGCTGGCCGATCCGGAAATCCTGTTGAAGCACCTAGGCAATGAACGCTCCACCTTCGATGAGCGCGATATCGCCAAGGCACTGCATCGTTATGTCGACGATCCCGTGGACTTCACCAATATCCGCGCACGGCTCATGGCCTCGGACGATCTGGTGCTTCTGAAGCCGCAGCAGGCCGATGCCGAAACGGGCAAGGTGCAGGAACCTGCCGTCTTCACCACGCGTGACATCCTGCGCATTGAATACGACATGGCGCAGTCGGCGCGCGCTCTGTCGGAACGTCGAGGCTTCGCCGTCGCCGATCAGGCGGTCGCCGCGGCGATTACAAAGGTCGAGACCCAGGATCCGGAAAGGCCGTTCCAGCTCGATCCGGAACAGGTCGATGCTGTCAGGCATGTCACGGGCGACGCCGCCATCGCTGCCGTCATCGGGCTTGCGGGCGCCGGCAAGTCGATGCTGCTTGCTGCAGCACGCGTCGCTTGGGAAGGCGAAGGCCGCCGTGTCGTTGGCGCGGCACTGGCCGGCAAGGCGGCCGAAGGGTTGGAAGACAGTTCCGGCATCAGGTCGCGGACGCTCGCGTCCTGGGAACTGGCGTGGACCAACGGTCGCGAATTGCTCGAACGCGGTAATGTGCTCGTCATCGATGAAGCCGGCATGGTGTCGTCGCAGCAGATGGCCCGCGTGCTGAAGGTCGCCGAAGACGCTGGTGCTAAAGTCGTCCTGGTCGGTGACGCGATGCAGCTTCAGCCAATCCAGGCGGGTGCGGCGTTCCGGGCGATCAGCGAGCGCATCGGGTTTGTGGAACTTGCCGGCGTGCGCCGCCAGCGGGAGCATTGGGCGCGCGATGCTTCGCGATTGTTCGCCCGCGGCCAGGTCGAGGAGGGTCTCGACGCCTATGCGCAGCAGGGCCGGATCATCCAGGCTGAAACACGCGCCGAACTCGTCGAACGCATCGTCGCGGACTGGACCGATGCCCGACGCGATCTGCTTCGTAAGGCCGTCGATGGAGGAGATGCGCCGCGTCTTCGAGGCGACGAACTGCTTGTGCTGGCGCACACCAACGAGGATGTGAAGCGTCTCAATGAATCCCTGCGGAAGGTGATGATGGAGGAGGGCGCGCTGACCGTCGCCCGCACCTTCCAGACGGCCCGCGGACCTCGTGAATTCGCAGCCGGCGATCGGATCATCTTCCTGGAAAACGCTCGCTTCCTCGAACCACGCGCAAGGCGTCTCGGTCCGCAATATGTGAAGAACGGCATGCTCGGCACGGTCGTTTCGACCGGAGACAAGCGGGGTGGCGCGTTGCTCTCGGTGCGTCTCGACAATGGCCGCGATGTCGTCATCAGCGAGGACAGCTATCGCAATATCGATCACGGTTACGCCGCCACTATCCATAAATCTCAAGGTGCGACCGTCGACCGGACCTTCGTGCTCGCCACCGGCATGATGGATCAGCATCTGACCTATGTCTCGATGACCCGTCATCGCGATCGCGCCGACCTCTATGCTGCGAAGGAAGACTTCGAGGCAAAGCCGGAATGGGGGCGCAAGCCGCGTGTCGATCATGCGGCCGGCGTCACCGGTGAGCTCGTTGAAACCGGGCTGGCGAAGTTCCGGCCCAACGATGAAGATGCGGATGAAAGCCCCTACGCCGACATCAGGACCGATGACAGAGCTGTTCATCGTCTCTGGGGTGTGAGCCTGCCGAAGGCGCTCGAAGAGGGTGGCGTCTCAGAAGGCGACACGGTGACCCTGCGCAAGGACGGTGTCGAACGGGTCACGGTGACCGTGCCTGTTATCAACGAGAAGACAGGAGAAAAGAGTTTCGAGGAACGGACGGTTGATCGGAACGTATGGACTGCCAGGCAGGTCGAATCCGCGGCGGTTCGCCACCAGCGCATCGAGCGGGAGAGCCATCGACCGGAATTGTTCAGACGGCTTGTGGAGCGTCTTGGCAGATCCGGCGCCAAGACGACGACGCTCGATTTCGAGAGCGAGGAAGGTTACCGCGCACACGCGCAGGATTTCGCGCGGCGGCGTGGTATCGACATGCTTGCCGGGGTAGCGGCCGGAATGGAGGGAGGCGTTTCGCGGCGGTGGGCCGGGATTGCGGAAAGGCGCGAGCAGGTGGCGAAGCTTTGGGAGAGGGCGAGCGTGACGCTTGGCTTTGCGATCGAGCGCGAACGGCGCATTTCCTACAATGAGACCCAGAACGAAACGCCCACAGCCGAAGTTTTGGTCGGCGGAAAATATCTGATCCCGCCCACGACCACGTTTGCCCGCAGCGTCGACGAGGACGCGCGCCGTGCACAGCTCGCCTCGGAACGGTGGAAGGAGCGGGACGCAATCCTCCGACCGGTGCTCGAGAAGATCTATCGCGATCCGGACGCGGCGCTTGTCCGCTTGAACGCGTTGGCGTCGCATGCGGCGATCGAGCCCCGCAAGCTCGTTGATGATCTAACAGCGGCACCTAATCGGCTCGGACGCCTTCGTGGTTCCGATCTCCTGGTCGACGGCCGTCTTGCTCGCGACGAACGCAACGCGGCCACAACTGCCCTGTCGGAACTGCTGCCACTCGCGCGCGCCCATGCCACCGATTTCCGTCGGCAGGCCGAGCGTTTCGGCATCCGCGAGCAGCAACGCCGCGCGCATATGTCCTTCTCGATCCCGGCTCTTTCGAAGCCGGCAATGGCGCGCTTGGTCGAAATCGAGGCGATCCGCAATCGGGGCGGGGATGACGCCTATAAGACCGCCTTCACCTATGCCGTCGAGGATCGTCTGCTGGTCCAGGAGGTCAAAGCCGTCAACGATGCCTTGACGGCACGTTTCGGCTGGAGTGCCTTTACCGCGAAGGCCGATGCGGTTGCCGAGCGCAACATGGCCGAGCGTATGCCGGAAGATCTTGATCCTGAGCGTTGCAACAAGCTCACCCGCCTGTTCACCGTCATCAGGCGCTTTGCGGAGGAACAGCATCTGGCCGAACGGCAGGATCACTCCAAGATCGTTGGCGGCGCGAGCGTCGAAGCCGGAGAAGAGGCCGTTCGCGTGTTGCCGATACTCGCGGCCGTGACTGAGTTCAGAGCGCCGGTGGAAGAGGAGGCGCAAGCACGGGCATCCGCGGCCGCGCACTATCGCCATCATCGCGCCGCACTCGCCGAGACAGCGACGCTCATCTGGCGCGATCCCGCCGGCGCGGTTGTGAAGATCGAGGAGCTTGTCGTGAAAGGTTTCGCCGGTGAGCGGATCGCTGCGGCGGTCAGCAACGATCCTGCCTCCTATGGTGCGCTGCGCGGATCCGATCGCCTCATGGACAAGATGCTCGCGACCGGCCGGGAACGGAAAGAGGCCCTCCAGGCTGTGCCGGAAGCGGCCAGCCGCGTGCGCTTGCTCAGCGCTTCGTGGGCTACTGCCTTGGATATGGAGACCCAGGCTATCACCGAGGAGCGCCGGCACATGGCGGTTGCCATTCCCGGTCTGTCACCACCGGCGGAGGCCGCGCTCGGACAACTGGTGGCTGACATGAAAAAGAAGAGGCAGAAGGACAAGGGCGCGACAGTCGACGTTACCGCCGGCTCATTCGATTCGGGCATCCGCGAGGAGTTCGCCGCCGTCAGCCGGGCGCTCGACGAGCGCTTCGGCAGGAACGCGATCCTGCGTGGTGAGACGGACACCATCAATCGCGTGTCGCAGGCCCAACGCCGCGCCTTCGAGGCGATGCAGGAACGGCTGCAGGTCCTGCAGAAGGCGGTTCGGGTGCAGAGCAGCCAGGAAATCATTTCGGAACGCCAGCGGCGTGCCATCGGTCACGCTCGCGGTCTCACCCAGTAGTCATTTTGGAGAAACGAAAGAGAAAAGCACGTCGCAAGATCGAAGATGCGATGTCACGGGACAGCATCTGTAGGGTTGCGGGGAGCCCGACCGTCTGCCCCGCACGACCGGCGGACCATGTGGGGTTATATCTTCAGCGCGATCTGCCCGAAGAAGGGCAAGGGAGCTGGCCTCGTCCTTCTCTACTGCGACACCGAGGCGATGCAGGAACAGCTGCCGAAATCAGCAACGCCGTCGATCCTGGAGCATATGTCGTGCTCATTCTCGATCAAGCCGGATGGCACGTTACGCCGAAGCTGAAGATGTCGGACAACATCACCTTGATATTTCTGCCGCCGCGCTGACCAGAATTGAACCCGGTCGAGAGCCTCTGGTAGTTCATGAGGGACAACTGGTTGTCGAACCGCGTCTTCAAGGACTACGACGATATCGCCCTGCACTGCTGCCGCGCTTGGGACAGGCTCATTGATCCGCCGTGGAAGATCATGTCCATCGGAATGCGCGATAGGGCGCATCGGTCATGGTCATTGCACGTTGGTATAACCCGCTCTTTCCAACCTCTCCAGGCAACTTGCTTTCACCAGATCCTGCAAGTGTTCGACCCGCTCGACCAGTCATGCCAGATCCTCCGCGCTGATCTCATAGTTGGGTGAGTACGACCGTGGATCGTCGTGGGGAGCTATCTGCGCGGTTTTCCCAGCTGCGAGCCGTTTTGATGCCCTATAAATTTCACGCCAGCCATCGTGGCAAGTTTGCGAAAGCACGGTACCGAGTTACGAACTGATCCGCATACAATGAGAGCCTTCGCCGCCGCGGCGATCTGACGATATGGGTTTCGGACGATGTGGCGCAGGAATGGACGGCGGCACGACGACGGACGCGAGGCGGGCAGCAGAGATATTCGGACCTTGCGATCGAGATCTGCCTGACTCTGCGGGTTGTGTTCCGGCCTGCCCTGCGTCAGACACTGGGCTTCATGCGGTCGATTGCAAAGCTGATGGGGTTGGCCCTGCCGGTGCCCGACTTCTCCACCCTGTCACGACGCGGCAAGAGCCTGACCGTGACCCGGAATGGCCGTGCAGCCGACCGGCCGATTACCCTGATTGTGGACAGTACGGGTCTAAAAATTCACAGCGATACGGATTGGCACGGCCACAAGCACGGGGTCAAAGGCGCCCGCAAAACCTGGCGAAAACTGCACCTTGCGCTCGATCCTGACAGTGGCGTTATCCACGCATCCGAGTTGACAATCGAGCACGTTGGCGACGAAACCGCCTTGCCGGATCCGCTCGCGAATATCGATGCACGAGTAGATCGGTTTGTGGCGGACGGTGTCTATGACGGCACGGGCGTATCAGATTGCGTGGTCGCTGCATTCGGGTCTAAGGTCGACATCATCCGCCCCCAAAGAACGCCGTTCCTGGTGACAATTCAAAGCGCAACCGCCATGTCGAGCAGATCGCCGAGGGCGGTCGAATGGCTTTGCAGGTCGCAACCGGCTACAATCAAAGATCACGCATCGAAACTCAAATCGGTCGCTGGAAAACGGTCATCGGTGACTGACTGCAAGGCAGGGATTTCGACAATCAAACCTGCGAAACCCTCATCGTAGCCAATGCCCTGAACCGTATGACTGCCCTCGGGCGGGCACACTATGCGCGTGCCAGCTGATCATTTGGGAAAGGGGCATGGCTACATGCCGATCGATCCATGCAACACGGTCACACCGCAGCCAATCGGCACTGACCAGGTTTCGGCGACTGATGCGCAAGCGGGTCGAACCCCCGATATGAGTCCCAGCATCGGAACGGAAAGGACGTGTTCGACAGCGCAATCGGAGATGCCGCCGGCCTCGGCAGATGCACCCCTGAGCGACCGAGTTCGGAGGAAACCGGCTAACTAATTGACGCCGAGAAACTGCTTCAGCTCTGCCGTTTGCGGGTTGGCGAAGACTTCCTCCGGCCGGCCGATTTCGTGGACGCGGCCCTGATGCATGAAGACGACGCGGCTGCAGACGTCGCGGGCGAACTTCATTTCGTGCGTGACCATCAGCAGTGTCATCCCCTCGGCGGCAAGCTCGCGCACGACGGCCAGAACTTCGGCGACCAGCTCCGGATCGAGCGCGGAGGTGATCTCGTCGCAAAGAAGCGCGCTCGGCTGCATGGCGAGCGCACGGGCGATGGCGACGCGCTGTTGCTGGCCGCCGGAGAGCTCATCCGGATAGGCGTCGAACTTGTGGCCGAGTCCCACCCGCTCCAGCATTTTGCGGGCGGTGGCTGCAGCTTCAGCCTTCGGGGTCTTCTTGACCACGGTCTGCGACAGCATGACGTTGCCGCCGGCCGTCAGGTGCGGAAAGAGGTTGAACTGTTGAAAGATCATCCCGACCTTGAGGCGCAGGGCTCTCAGATGCACTTCGTCGTCGAGGAGCTGCGCGCCGGCGACGGAGATCGAACCATCGGTGATGGTCTCCAGGCCATTGATGCAGCGAAGCAGGGTCGATTTGCCCGAACCGCTCCTGCCGATTATGGCGATGACTTCGCCGGCCTCCACATCGAGATTGATGCCTTTCAGCACCTCTGTGGTTCCGAAGCTCTTGCGGACTTCAGTGATTTCGATGAGCGACATTGAGCTTCCTTTCCAGGATCTGGCTGCTTTTTGACAAAGGCCAGCAAAGGGCGAAGTAGATGAGGGCGACGAGCCCGTAGACGGTGAAGGGCTGGAAGGTGGCATTGGTGACCACGGTGCCGGCTTTCGACAGTTCGACGAAGCCGATGATCGAGGTCAGCGCCGTACCCTTGACGATTTGAACGGAGAAACCGACCGTGGGCGGTATGGCGACCTTCAGCGCCTGTGGGAGGATGACGTAGCGCATCTGCTGCAACCGACCCATACCGAGGCTGGCGGAAGCTTCCCATTGACCCCTCGCAACCGCTTCGACGCAGCCGCGCCAGATTTCGGCGAGAAAGGCGGCGCTCCACAGGGTGAGCGCCAATCCCGCCGCAAGCCAGGCCGGTACGTCGATTCCGAAGAGGCCGAGACCGAAAAAGGCAATGAAGAGCTGCATCAGCAGCGGCGTGCCCTGGAAAAGCTCGATATAATATTTCGCAAGCACCCTGAATGCCTTGCGCTTGCTGATGCGCAGGAACAGCAGTCCCAGTCCGACCGCGCCGCCGCCGATGAACGAGACGAGCGAAAGCAGGATCGTCCAGCGGGTGGCGAGCAGCAGGTTGCGCAGAATGTCCCAGAGTGTGAACTCGATCATCGCGCCGCTCTCCTCGGGAAAATGAACCCGCCGACCACCCTAAGCAGCTGCCGGAGCAGGATTGCCAGCACAAGATAGATGACTGTCGAGACGATGTAGGCCTCGAAGGCGCGGAAGGTTCGCGATTGTATGAAGTTCGCGGCAAAGGTCAGATCCTCGGCGGCGATCTGCGACACGACCGACGAACCGAGCATAACGATGACGACTTGCGACGATAGCGCCGGCCAGATGCGCTGCAGCGACGGCACGAGAACGACGTGGCGGAAGGTTTCGAAGCGCGTCATGGCAAGGCTTTCGCCTGCCTCGAACTGGCCTTTCGGGGTCGCCTGGATGCCCGCGCGGATAATCTCGCAGCTATAGGCGCCGAGGTTTATGACCATCGCCAGGTTGGCGGCCGTCAGCTCGGGAAGCTGGAGGCCAAGCGAGGGAAGACCGAAAAAGATGAAAAACAGCTGGATCAGGAACGGCGTGTTGCGGATCAGTTCGACATAGGTCGCAATGACGGGTTTCAGCCAGGCGGGTCCGAGCGCGCGCACCCAGGCGCAGAAGATGCCGAGCGAAATGCCGAGCACTCCGCCGATCGCGATAAGTTCCAAGGTGACCAGTATGCCCTTGATGATTTCAGGGTAATATTGAAGCAGCCAACCGAATTGGAAATGGTAGCTCACGGATTTGTCCCCTCCTGCGGTGACGGCGCGTCTGTCATCCCGCGGGCGAGCGCGGGATGACATCCGTAGGACCGGTTCCTCAGAGATCCGACGGGAGATCGGTACCGAGCCACTTCTGCGATATGGCGTTCAACGCGCCATCGGCTTTGGCGGCAGTGATAATGCCGTTCACCTTCTCCAGAAGAGCCGGCTGCTCCTTGTTGAGACCGATATAGCAGGGCGAGTTCTTGATCAGGAATTTGAGTTCGGGGCGCTTGGGGGGATTTTTGGCGAGGATCGCAGCGGCCACGACGTTGCCGGTGGCGATGATGTCGACCTGGCCCGACAGAAACGACGAGATGGTGCCGTTATTGTCCTCGTAACGCTTGATCGTCGCGTCGGCCGGCGCGATCTTCGTCAATTCCAGATCTTCCACGGCGCCACGTGTGACGCCGATGCTCTTGCCCGCGAGATCCTCCGCCTTGGCGATCGAAAGATCGGCCGGGGCGAAAACGCCGTTGAAGAAGGGTGCGTAGGCGGCAGAGAAATCGATCACCTTTTCGCGCTCCGCATTCTTGCCGAGGCTGGATATGACCAAATCGACCTTGTTCGTCTGCAGATAGGGGACGCGGTTGGCACTGGTGACCGGCACGAGCTCGATCTTGGCGCCCAGCTTTTCGGCAATGAGATTGGCGACGTCGATATCGTAACCCATCGGCGCCATATCGGTGCCGACGCTGCCGAATGGCGGGAAATCCTGCGGCACGGCGACACGCAGCGTACCGCGCGCGGTGATGTCGGCGAGAGCATCGGCATGAGACGCGGAGCCGAAGCCGAAGGTTGCCGCCAGGGTCGCAATTGCGAAGAAGACTCGTCTTGTCAGCATGCGTTAGTTACTCCTTTGTGGTTCGTGAGGTCTGAGTGGTGAGGATACGGTCTTGGGGAGTGACAGGGAACTGCGCAGTTCCGAGAGCGGGTCTGGGCGCGTCGTGAGGTCCAAACCCATCTCCACGTCGTCGAGATGCTCGACAGAGAGCTCCGCAGCTCTGACGAAATCGCCCGCTTGCATGGCCTGGAAGATGCGGCAATGCCCGTCATGAGACTGTGCGGCGTGAAATACGGACTGATAGAGCATCGAAATGAGGATCGTCCGCGCGGTCAGGTCGCGAAGGATATCGACGATGATGGTGTTCCCGCTCAATTCCGCGATACGGATGTGAAAATCACCCATCAGATAAGTTAGGCGCTGGCGATCGCCCGCAGCCATCGCGCTTTTTTCCTCGTTCAAGTGGGCATCGAGAGCTTTCTGCCCCTCGTCGGTCAGGACGCGCATGCTGCGCAGCAATCCGGCCTCGATGACGCGCCGCGCTTCGTAGACCGCGATAGCCTCTTCAGCGGACGGCTCGACAACAAACCAGCCCCGCCTCGGACTGACATGCACGATGCCGCGTGTTTCCAGGCGCATCATTGCTTCGCGAACGCGGGTTCGAGACACGCCGAAGAGCGTTGCCAGCTGGTTTTCGCTGAGACGGGTACCCGGCCGGATCTTGGCTGAAAGAATCCCGGAGACAATCGTTTCCTCGATGGTCTTCTGCGTGATCTCGGATGTCTGGCTATCTTGCATACAAGACAGAAATGCAAAGCCCATGCCAAAACTCTGCGTTCAGAATTTCCAAGAGGTTTCGAATCCCTTGCCTGGATTTTGCGCACTAGGAATGCAGACTGAGCATAAATTAAGCGAGTTCCCGCAACTTCTTGCAAAGCCGGATCAGCATCGACCGCTCAGCGCTCCGCTGAGGCTGCCGAGCGGATGCTTCAATGTATTGTCCAAGATGACAAGGCCGCGTCCGATGTATGTCCTGCAATGGATGGACAGTCTCGACGAGGATCGCTCGATGCGCTTTAGCTCTTTGCCTTATGCATGTCGATATCCCGGAACCGCTGTACGCTTCCGGGCGACATGCATCAGTTGAAACTCGAGGTTTTGAGGAATTCTGCGAGCCGTTCGGTCTTCGGCCGCACGAACATTTCCTTCGGATCCCCCTCCTCGCAGATAACGCCCTGGTTCATGAAGATGACGCGCGATGAAACCTCGTAGGCGAAGCGCATCTCGTGGGTGACGAGCAGCATGGTCATGCCGTCGGCAGCAAGCCCCTTGATGACCTGCAGCACTTCGCCCACCAGCTCCGGATCGAGTGCCGAGGTCACTTCGTCGAACAGCATCAGCCTCGGTGACATGGCAATGGCGCGGGCGATGGCGACGCGCTGCTGCTGGCCGCCGGAAAGCTGTCCGGGATAGTGTTTCGTGCGAGCGGCGAGGCCTACGCGATCGAGCCATTTTTCCGCGATCGCACGGGCCTCCGGCTTCGTCATTTTCTTGACCTTGACGAGGCCGAGCATGACGTTTTCAGCGGCACTCATATGCGGGAAGAGGTTGAACTGCTGAAACGCCATGCCGGTCAGCGCGCGCTGGCGTGCGATCTCCTTCTCGCTCTTGCGGCGCCGCGTCGCGCCATCGACACGGTAGCCGATCTCCTCGCCATCGAGGCTGATCGTGCCGCCCTGGAATTCTTCCAGCATGTTGACGCAGCGCAGCAAGGTGGTCTTTCCGGAGCCGGACGAGCCGATGATGGAAATGACCTCGCCTTCTCTCACGGCGCAGTCGACGCCTTTGAGAACTTCGTGGATGCCGTAAGTCTTGCGCAGACCCTTGATGTCGAGAATGGTCTTGGCCATCGGTGGGACTCCTCAGGACGGCAGGGCGGTCTTGCGCTCGACATATTTGCCGAAGTGCTCGATGCCGTAGTTGACGATGAAGTAGAGACCGCCGGCCAGGAAATAGAACTGGAGGCTCATGAAGTTGCGGGAGATGATCTCCTGAGTGCGCAGGAGAAGCTCCGCGACGCCGATGACGGAGAGCAGCGTCGAAGCCTTGACCATTTCGGCCGCGGTATTCACCCAGGCTGGCAGGCACTGGCGCATGGCCTGCGGCCACAGCACCGAGGTAAAGGTCTGGGTAAAGGTCAGGCCGATCGCCTTGGCGGCTTCCGTCTGCCCCTTCGGGATCGCCTGAAGCGCGCCGCGCACGATCTCGCCGACATGCGAGGAGCAGAAGATGGCAAGGGCGAGCACACCGGCGGAAAACGGCCCGAGATCGAGCCCGACGGCGGCGGAGACATAATAGCTTGCCAGCACGAGGACGAGCACCGGCGTGCCGCGGATGATATCGGTATAGGCGCGCACGACGAGCCGCAAAACAACGCCGCCATAGACGAGCGCCAGGCCGACGAAAACACCGAGTACGGATCCTGCGAAGATGGCCAGCAGCGAGATCGACACGGTCACGCCGATGCCGTAGGTGATGACATAGCGGGCGATCCAGAGTTGTTCGAGAAAGGTGTGAGACATCAGGTCTATCTCGGCAGGGCCAGACGGCGCTCGACGAAGCGCATCACGGCGGCGATGAGGAAACAGGTCACGACATAGAGGGCCGATGTGACCATCCAGGTTTCGATGACGCGAAAGCTTTCGACATTGATCTTGCGGGCAGCAAAGGTCAGTTCCGGCACGGCAATGGCGGCGGCGAGCGAGGTGTCCTTGAAGAGCGAGATGATTGTCGACGACAGCGATGGCAAGACGTTGCGCAGCATCAGCGGTGCGATGATGGAGCTACGGATCTGCATCCCCGTCAGGCCGATGGCGAGGCCGGCTTCCGTCAATCCTCTCGGTATCGACAACAGCCCGGCCCGGAACACCTCGGCCAGATAAGCACCGGAATAGAGGGAGAGAACCAGAACGAAGCTTTTGATCTTGTCGAGGCGCAAGCCCATCTGCGGCAGCGCGAAAAAGGCGAAAAGCACCAGGACGAGAATCGGCAGGTTGCGGATGACCGTGACGTAGACCCGTGCCGGCACGACCGCGAAGCGGTTTTTGGACGTCAGCGCGAAGGCCACGACGAGGCCGAGCGCGGCCCCGATCAGGATCGAGATCACTGCAAGGCCGAGGCTGAGCGCAAGTCCGCTCAAAAGAAAATCGAAATTGCGCCAGACGGCAGCGAAATTCAGCGTGTAACCCATGCGGGCCGCCCTTTCAGACTAACGCATCGTGCACGATGCGTAGATTCAAAATGCTACAACGTCCTTTGCGCATCTGAAAAGGCGCGCGGCGCTGCAGCGGAGCGGGAGAACGATCCCGCTCCGCATGGCCGTTACTTGAACTCGACCGGAAAGCCGATCTGCGGCGGCGTCAGATCCTTGCCGAACCAGGTCTTGAAGGACTTGGCGTAGAAATCGAACTCCACGCCGGTCATGGCTTCGTGCAGGGCGGTGTTGACGAAGTTCAGCCAGTCCTGATCGCCGCGTTTGACCGCGCAGGCGTAGGTCTGAGGGTTCCAGCCGTAGCCGGCGTCTTTGTAGCGGCCGGGGTTCTGCGTCATGTACCAGGCAAGCGACGACTGGTCGGTGGCGACAGCATCGGCGCGTCCCGACTCCAGGGCCTGATAGATCAGGTCGACGGAATCATACTGATCGACGGTCGCCTCCGGCAATGCCGCATGCACCATGGCCTCGGCATAGACGTTCTGGAGAACCGAGATGGTGACAGAGGAACCGGCCGCCTTGAGGGCGGCGTAGTCGCCATATTTGCCGTCCGCCTTGAGCATCAGGCCGACACCCTCGCGATAATAAGGAATGGTGAAGGCGACCTGCTGGGCGCGTTCGCCGGTAACGGTCATGAACTGGCAGGTAATGTCGACCTTGTCGGTGGTGATATTCGGGATGCGGGCGTCGGAGGATTGGTTCACATACTCGATCTTCTCAGGATCGTTGAACAGCGCCTTGGCGATGATATGGCCCATGTCGACATCGAAGCCCTGAAGCTTGTCGTCGGCGCTCTTGAAGTGCCAGGGCGCATTGGTGCTGCCCGTGCCGAGGACGAGGTGGCCGCGGGCGAGCACTTCGTCGAGCTTGCTGCCGTCGGCCAGCACAGGCGTGGATAACAGCGCGGCAGCGATCAGCGACATCACGCCGGCGCGAAAGGAAATGGTCATGGCGTTCCCCTTATGGATAGTTCCTATTAGTCCAGTATAATGGACTACTGTCTTCTTTACTGGAATAACGTATCAAGTGCCATCAAGCATGAATTGTCAATGGGTCATGCCGAAAAAACGCGCAGCGGCGCGCGTGGCGATTTTTTTGGCAGTGCAGCATTTTACCTCTCACCCGCGCCAAGGCGCGCAGAAATCTCGTAGCGCATCGGCGCAAGAGGGCAGTCCCTGTTCTGCGATGGGTGATGATGCAGTTCCGTCAGCTGGCTAAGATCACTCAGCCGCTTTTCAATTGCGCCATCGCAAGCAGCGTGTCAGCGCTGATGCTCGCTGAGCCGGTCAGGATCGAAAGCGCTGTCGACGTGGTGCCAGGGCCGTTGGCGACATCATACATGGCGGTGAAGCGCTTGATGGGGTCGGTTCCGGCTGGGGCGAAATGACACTTTAAGCTGTTGCTCCCTTCGGCCAGAGATATTCGCCGGTCAGCAATATATGTTCCCAGCCCAGCGGTGAGATATGCGCCAATAGTTCCGGGGGAATATCAAGCCCTTCGTTTCGCCGCTCGGCAACTGCATGGCCGAGGTGGACGGTGTTCCAATAGATGATGATCGCCGTGAGCAGGTTAAGACCGACGATCCGATAATGCTGCCCCTCGGTGGTGTGGTCACGGATTTCACCCTGGCGACCAATGCGTAGCGCATTCTTGAGAGCATGGTGAGCCTCGCCTTTATTGAGGCTGGTTTGAGCACGCCGCTGCATGTCCGTGTCGAGGATCCACTCTATAATAAAGAGTGTTCGCTCCACGCTGCCGACCTCGCGCAGCGCAACTGCCAGATCGTTCTGGCGCGGGTAGGAGGCAAGCTTTCGAAGCAATTGGCTCGGCTTGATCTTGCCAGCAGCAATGGTGGCGGCGCAGCGGAACAGGTCGGGCCAGTTCGCGATGATCGATTCCTCGCGGATCTTGCCACCAACCAACTTCCGCAAGTTCTTGGGTGTCTCTACGGGATTGAACACGTAAAGCCGTTTCGATGGCAGATCACGGATGCGCAGCACAAGCCAATATCGGTATTCAACAATGCTGAAACGGACCGGCGCCGACTACGAGATCGATCTACCGGTCACCGTGACACCGCGGGCGCAGTCGCCCGGATCGAGCGCGCTTTGTCGGGAATGGAGGCCGAGCGATCCAACTACCGCAACAGGCTGAATGACGCGGAGCGGCGACTTGCCTCCTACCGGCAGCGGGTCGGAGAGGCGTTCGCATTCGGATCCGAACTTGCCCTAAAGCGCGAGGAGCTGGACGAGGTCGTCCGTGATCTCGCCGCGACCAGTGAAAGTGCAGAGGACGAGTGTCGGGCGGCGTGACGATCGTCCTTGCGACCGGTCAGCGATTTTCCGTCATCGCGCCGCGGAGCGCGTCGTTGATGCGCTCCTGCCAGCCGGGGCCATCGGCCTGGAAATAGGCGATTACGTCGCTGTCGAGCCTCAGGGAGACCTGCTCCTTCACGCCAGGCAGTGCGCGCTTCTCGAGAGCAGGCGCTGGTGCCGCCTTTTTAGTGGGATTGAACAGGGCCTCGGCGGCATCAAGCGGGTTGACGGGACGGCGGGGTGTTTTCATTAGGCCTCTCGGTTGGTATTTCTGCGTGCGCTACGGCCTCGTGGTCGGACACGATCTGTTTTTCGACTTCGGTGACTTCGTCCGGCAGAACGCGGTCTGCGACTACCTCTACGCCGCCTCTTTTGGCTCGGGACCGTTGCTTCAGCAAGGCATTGTACCGATCCCGCAGCCATCGGCTTCGATCTCGCCGGCGATCCACAGTTCGACGATCGCCATGAATTCGGGATCGCCGTCGATCGGCATGCCGCGCGCCCAAGCCCTGGCGACCACTCTTCGGCGATTGATCTTCGTGATGTCATCTCGTGGGCCTCCGGCTCCAGTGGAGAGCCCGCTGACGAGATAGCAATCCTTGGCTATTCGATCCACTTGAAATCGAGCTACCCACACATGGTGTGGCAACTCCGGGTTTCGATGGCTTCTTGCGCGACATTTCTGTTACGCTGTTCGCGCTGTCCGGGTGTGAAGAGCGCTCCCCGCCCAGTTCATGGGAACATCGAGTGAGCACAAGTCGAGCGCAAAGACATCCGTGGCTTTCTCCTGTCCTTCGCGCGCTGGCGGGTGAAGGATCAACAGGGTTTTCAGTCGTTCCCCATGGGCGTTCCGGCTCGCGTAAAGCCCTTCGATCGGACCAAAGCATATCCGGCGCAAAGCCTGAGAGCGACGGCACGCCCGGGCAATGTTCCTTTTTCGAGGATCCGCGGCAGGCAACGGGCTTGGAGCCCTGTCCGGGCAGCACGTCGCCATCGGCAAATTTAGGATCGGCATAATAGGGGCGTTTGCGGGAGGGGCGAAAACCTAAATCGCTCATGAGGGGTATCATTTCGCCCTCAGCCGAACCCACCCCCTATTCGCTCGTGTCGCTGGTCTCGGCCGGCCTTGGTATCGGCTTTGCGCCGGAATGGGCCGAGGGTCTGCCGAACCGGACCCTCGAACTGAAGGCGGTGCGGGGCATCGATTTCCGGATCAGGCTTGGTGTTGCCTGGAACAAGGAAGACCCGACCGCCTTGCGTGATGACATCGTCGACATTGCACGATCCCTGGCACGGCCGGGAGGGTGAGGGGCCGCGGTACCTCCCTAGCGCAGCTTCTCAACGGCGACGGCAAGACACGTCTTGAACGCGGCAAGGTCCGTATAGAGCGCATCCCGTGCCGCGTCTCCGATGATGAGGACGCCACCGCGCCGCTCGATCCCGGCGTGCAGCATGAGATTGTCGGCCAGGCCAAAATCCTCGACCGCAATCCCGTTCGGGTCTCGCAGTCGACCCTCAGCATCATACGCGACGGCCCCGCCATAAAGATCACTCACTCGTCCGCTGTGATCGCGGGCCACATTCGTGTAGGCGAATACAGGCTTACCGCTTGCGCACATAAAGCCGAGTTCGAAGGCCGTCCCTGTATCGGCGGCAATGCCACGAAAGGGCGTCAGATTGGCGATGATCGCGTCAGCCTGGATCATCATCTTCTCGTCCACCGCGTTTATCGCCGCGGCCCGCTCGCGCTTCGAGTTCGTGTGCGGGATTTCCAGATCGCCGGGCGAAAGCGGGAGAAGTCCCGCCTCACGGGCAAGTGCTGCTTTCCGGTCGAGGATTTCACGGGCGTTGGGAAGGAAGACCTCGGGACCGGCCAGATAAACTTTTCTTGTCATAAATTGCACCTAAAAGGGATGGGCTCGACAATCAAAATGCCTTCCTCGCTGTACAGCGAAGAAGGATCACAATCCAGTGGGCGACCCCCCCTACCCAGCGCGGCCGTGTATTAGAGCGCGTTGAGATCGCGCAACGGCGCCGCGGTGGGCCATCATGCGGCGTAGGCAGCGCAGTCGTGACGTTAAGCTTGCGCTGCTTTCACGGATGCCAACCCTTCTCCTCTTGCTTGGCGGCGACCGGGGAGTTCGTTGTTATCGGTCGTCTCTTGCGTGGTATCGATGAACGCGACGCGCTTGTCGCCAAGCTGGCGCGGCAGTGCGCAAGTTCACGCCTAACGACTTGTGAGAGTAGCATCAGTGTCTCTGGATAGATCGTTTTGGATGCGTCTGCAGCCCTGCGGTCAGCCCCGCTGGCAATTCGAGAACAGCTCCTACGTCTCCAGGTCAAAGCGTTGGGAAACTGAACACCTCTGGCGCCTTGCAGCGGTTCAGGGCATCCTATGATGGCTGAAAATTGTGTTTATGGCAGTTGGAGGAATGCCGATGCGCTGCTTTACCGTGCTTGGACCCTCGCAGACCGGAAAATCAACAGTCGTGGAAAAGCTCGGCTCCCTGGAGGGGGC